>VOFB01000563.1_pt1 | contig 58000 bp, 79 predicted proteins | sample 5384141 | NCBI WGS metagenome assembly VOFB01 (sample SAMN12384721, study PRJNA508395) | human gut metagenome | isolation source: healthy gut A | host: Homo sapiens
TCACGGTAATACATCAAGTATTACCGCAAAACTGTGCCTCGTCAGTACGCAAAATTTACTCGCAAATCACTCTTGTTCAATTATGCGGTATTGCCTATAATATTTTCTAAAAGTGTTAGTGCAGGGCGGGGTGGGGGCACCCCGCCCTGCAGTAGTCCGGATAAACAGTCATAAGAGAGAACATGGGTGCAGTCCATATTCGCAGCTGTACATTTACCTATCACAAAAATTACTGATTTTTGATTACGCATTACTAATTTTCATGAACTGTCCACAATGTGCAGACAATCGTTCATTCATTGCGAATTTTTTGGGACATTTTTCGGTAGCCAACGGCAGGGGTTTGTATTATAATAAATAATACATTCCATTCATAAAAGTAATATCACCGCGACAGACTGTGATATGTAAACCAGGAACGTCTTTACGCTTATATTTGAAAGGCAGGCTATTCACTATGGCAGACAATCGTATCTACAATTTTTCCGCAGGCCCCTCCATGCTTCCGGTTCCGGTGCTTGAGCGCTGTGCAGCCGACATGCTGAACTATCAGGGCTCCGGTATGTCAGTCATGGAGATGAGTCACCGTTCAAAGGTATATGACGGCATCATCAAAGGAGACCGAGGCTACGCTGCGTCGCGTACTCTCCATTCCGGATAACTACAAGGTTCTGTTCCTGCAGGGCGGTGCTACCACCCAGTTTGCAGCGATCCCGATGAACCTGCTGAAGACCGGCAAGGCTGACTACGCGCTGACCGGCAGCTTCGCTTCCAAGGCCTACAAGGAGGGCCAGAAGTTCGGCGATATGCACGCTGCATTCTCCTCCAAGGAGACCAACTTCGACCACGTTCCGACGCAGGATGAGCTGGATATCCGTCCGGATGCCGACTACTTCTACATCTGCGCCAACAACACCATCTACGGTACCGAGTATCAGTACGATCCCGAGACCCCGGCAGGCGTTGAGCTGGTAGCGGATATGTCCTCCAACATCCTGTCCAAGCCGGTTGACGTTTCCAAGTACGGCGTCATCTACGCCGGCGCACAGAAGAACATGGGCCCGGCCGGTGTTACCGTTGTCATCGTCCGCGAGGATCTGCTCGGCAACTATCCGCTCGAGAAGTACCCGGTTATGCTGGACTGGAAGACCATGGCTGACAAAGGATTCCATGTACAACACGCCTCCCACGTACGGCATCTATGTACTCGGTCTGGTTGCCAAGTGGGTTGAAGACATGGGCGGCGTAAAGGCTATGCAGGAGCGTGCTGAAAAGCGTTCCTCCATGCTGTACGATTACCTCGATTCCCAGGACTTCTACAAGACTGTAGCCGCAAAGGATTCCCGCAGCCACATGAACGTAACCTTCCGCACCGGCAACGACGAGTTGGACGCAAAGTTTGCCAAGGAGTCCATGGCAGCTGGCATGTCCAACCTGAAGGGTCACCGTTCGGTAGGCGGCATGCGTGCTTCCATCTATAACGCAATGCCGATCGAGGGCGTTGAGAAGCTCATCGACTTCATGAAGAAATTCGCTGAAGAAAACAAGTAATTTCTATCCATATAGGAACATGATTCCGTAGGGCGCGACGACCTCGGCGCGCCGCTCTTAAATGAGTGCAGCTGGCATATACGGCGCGCCGAGTCGTCGCGCCCTACGGTTAATGATCGAACAAAGAGGAGTATTCCGATTATGTATAATGTAAAAACTCTACAACAAGATCTCGAAGGTAGGTCTGGACAATCTCGATCCGGCAAAGTACACCTGCTCCGAGGATTTCACCGATTATGACGCCGTTCTGGTTCGTTCTGCCAAGCTGCATGACGTCGAGTTCCCGAAGAACCTGCGCTGCATCGCGCGTGCAGGCGCCGGTGTCAACAACATTCCGATCGACCGCTGCTCCGAGGAAGGTATCGTAGTCTTCAACACGCCGGGTGCAAACGCTAACGCCGTTAAGGAGCTGGTTATCTGTGCACTGCTGCTGGCTTCCCGCAAGGTGGTACAGGGCGCAAACTGGGTTAAGGGCCTCAAGGGCACGCCGGATATCGGTCCTGCTGCAGAGAAGGGCAAGTCCACCTACGCAGGCCCGGAAATCGCCGGCAAGAAGCTGGGTATCATCGGTCTGGGTGCGATCGGCGTTAAGGTTGCAAATGCTGCGGTGGGCCTTGATATGGACGTATGGGGCTATGACCCGTACCTGTCTGTGGACGGCGCGCTCAAGCTCGACCGCTCGGTCAAGCACGTTACCGAGCTGGACGAGATTTTCGCAAACTGCGACTACATCACCATTCATGTTCCGCTGAACGCTGACACGAAGAACACCATCAGCGCAGAGGCGATCGAGAAGATGAAGGATGGCGTGCGCGTCATCAACCTTGCGCGCGGCGAGCTGGTTGACACCAAGGCAATGGCGAAGGCACTCGAGAGCGGCAAGGTCGCGGCTTACGTTTCCGACTTTGCGTCCGACGAGATTCTTGAGCAGGAGAATGCCATCACGCTGCCCCATCTTGGCGCTTCCACGCCGGAGAGCGAGGACAATTGCGCTAAGATGGCCGTTTACGAGATTACCGAGTACCTCGAAAAGGGAACCATCCGCAATTCGGTCAACTTCCCCAACCTCAAGGTGCCGTATGAGGGCGGCTACCGCATCTGCATGATCCACAAGAACATCCCGAACATGATCGCGTCCATCACCTCCGCTGTTCGCTGCAACATCGAGAATATGGGCAACCGTTCCAAAGGGTGACTATGCGTACACCATCATCGACACCGCAGAGGCTCCCACCGAGGCGAACCTCGACGAGCTGCGCGCGATCGAAGGTATGATCTCTGTCCGCACGATCTGATTGTCATAAAACCGATAAAACCGCTCTGAATGCAGATTCAGAGCGGTTTTTTGTTGCTTTTCTGTGCAAATTGAATATTGTCGAATTTGGTCGAATTTTCGTAGAATATGGAAATGCAGGATAAGACAGCACCGCAGCTCTCAGTGTACGGTGCTGCCGAATGCTGCAGGATGACTATTTTTACAGGAGGCTTCTCAATGGAGAACATACGCATTTACGAGGAGGACGGCTACATTCACTTTATCATGCGTCCGGAGGACCTGATGCGGCTGCGCTACTCGACCGAAGCGAAAACGCCGTTTGCAGACTTCATGGACCGCTGGCTGACCCAGATGAAAACGCAGGTGCGCGAGAACACGATGGACGGCTACCGCTACGCATTTGAAAAGCACATCAAGCCGTTTTTCACCGCACGAGGAACAACGCTTGCTACGGCACGGCCGATGGATTTTCAGGATTTTGTCAACCTGAAATTCGATCAGGGGCTTTCACCGACTTCAATCGTCAAGTTTCATTCCATCATGCACAAGTGCCTGAAATACGCGGTAGCACTGCAGATTATCCCGACGAATCCGTCGGATAATGTTATGCTGCCCAAGCGGACGCGCTTTCGAGGACAGGTGTACGATCGGACGCAGATCAACATTTTTCTGGCAGCGGCGCTGCAGTCACCGGCAGAGGCGGCGTTTGTGCTGGCGGCAACGTATGGTCTGCGCCGCAGCGAGTGCGCCGGTCTGCGCTGGTGTGCCGTGGATTTTCGGGCACGGAGCATGGTCATCAATCATACGGCGGTGTTGTCCTCCGGACGTGTGATCTATGCGGACAGCGTAAAAACCAAATCCAGCCACCGTACGCTGCCGCTGTCCGATTCCCTGCGGCGGTATCTGAGCGATCTGCGCCGCAGACAGAACGCCAACCGCAAAAAGTACGGCAAAGCCTACTGCCAGAGCGATTACGTCTGCTGCCATGAGGACGGCTCGCCGCTGCGGCCGGACTATATCTCCCGTGAGTTTGAGCGGGTTTGCCGCCGCGCGCGTGCCTGCCGCGTATCCGGTTTCATGATTTACGGCATTCGGTTGCAACGATTTTGCTGCAGTAGGGCTTTTCGCTCAAGCAGATTCAGGACTGGCTGGGGCATTCCGACATCTCCACCACAGCCAACGTTTACGCGCATGTGCCGTATGTGGAAAAGGTATCCATCGCCAAGAGCGCAACACCGATTATCGGAAACTGATGTGCATTCTGGGAATGTAACATAATCGTAACATTCCGGCGGGTTGTTTCACCATTGTTACACTTTGCCGCCTGACCTTGTATGAGCGTGCGTGATTGCTTATAATGTATATTGTATAAGAATAACAAGGATAGAGAACTTTACACAATATACAGGTGAAGCATATGTTCAAAAAAACACTTTCCGCGCTGGCGGTTGCGTGTGTGATGTTGGTGAGTGCGGCTGCGGCCGGCACCATTTTTCCGGCAGAGTACACCGACATTGACGGCGTGACACGCGCAGGCTATCTGGATGAGGACGGCATGACCGTGCTTCCGTTTGCTTACGCGCAGGCAGGCGATTTCGCGGACTGCGGACTCGCTGCCGTAGAAAACGAGCAGTGGCAGACGGCGGTGATCGACCGCACGGGAAAGATCGTCATTGCATACACGGATTCGCCGGTTTCGGTGGATTTTTCGGATACGATGGTTGCGTATCGTTACACTGACCACAGCGAGTATTATGCGACTGACGGCAAGCGCATTGGCTCATATCCGGGCGCGGTCGGCTTCTTTGAGGACGGACTGCTGCTGTGCAGAAATGCGGATACCGGGCTGTATTCCTATGTCAAGCAGGATGGTTCGACTGCCTTTTCGGGCAGCTACCGTAAGGCCGGTGCCTTTTCAAACGGCAGAACGCTTGTGCAGACGCAGGACGGCGATTATCAGGCGATCGACACCAAGGGCACAGTGCTGTACACTCTGCCGAATGACGTAACGCCTTCCTACATGACGATTTACGGCGAGAGCACGGTGGTCGTCACCAACGGCACCAATCAGGCACTGTATTCGCTCTCGGAGGGCAAACTGCTGACCGAGTTTCTGTACAACACCATTTCGGAGTTTCACGACGGCGAAGCAATGGTTCGTCAGATCAACCGCTGGGGCATTATGGATACCACCGGCAAGCTGCTGACGGCGCCGACGTATTACTATCTGTCCTACATGGGCGAGGGTCTGTACGCGGCCCGCAGTGAGGATGGTTCGGTTTCCGCGGTGGATGCGGGCGGCAGCCTGTCTTACCGCACACTGAGCTACATCAGCGGCTTCTCCGAGCTGCGCTACGGTCTGTCGTGGCACAACACCGCAGACGGTACGCTCATCTTCTTCCGCAAGAACGGCGGCTTTGCAGCATCCGTTAAAGAGGCGGAGAACCCGACCATTCTGACTGAAAACGTGGTCTGCGTCACGCAGGACGACACCCGCAAGTATATTGATCTGCGCAGCGGCAAAACGCTGTTCGAGCAGCCGAAGTCGTTCGACCTTGGCGATGGCATCACTGCAAAGACCGTGCATTACGAAAAGTTCATGGGCTATCAGCAGGACGGCACGGAGCATGGATGGGATGTCGATTTTCCGGAGATCAGCGGTCTGAGCGACAAAAGGTGCAGAACACCATCAACAGCGAAATCCGCTCGTTCTTCCTCAAGGGACCGTCCGTTACCGCCGAGTATGATGCGCTCGAGGGCAGCTACGGTGCGTCCGTGGAAGGCTCGGTGCTCGTTGTCTGGGCCAACTGCGAGAGCGGCAAAGGCGCCGGTTCGTCGGTATGGAATAACTGTCTGGCGTTTGATCTGCACACCGGCACGCAGTACACACTGAACGACCTGCTGACCGGTGACTACATCGAGACGGTCAAGAAGCTGCTGCCGGACGATCATGCGATTTATCTGTACAGCTATCCGCGCATCAGCACGAAAGGCGTAACCTATTTTTACAACGAATACGAGAGCGCTTCCCGCCGAGCTTATACAGAGGAATATCTGCTGACGTTTGAGCAGCTTTCCGATGTACTGAACAGGAACAGCGCGTGCTATAAGGCGTTGATGACGTCGTATTCGCCCAAAGTTTCGGCTGCTGCGACCGGCTACAGCGATGTAAGCAGCACCTGCTGGGCACTGCAGTATATCAATACAGTGACCGAACGCAAGCTGATGACCGGCGCGAACGGTAAATTCCGTCCGAACGATACGATCACGGCGGCCGAAGTCTGCACGACCATCGCGCGTCAGCGCGGTCTCGTCCGGCAGCGGCGCACTGCCCGCAGGCGTTCGCGCAGGCGAGTGGTACTCGGATGCGGTCAGCGCGGTGTACGCAAACGGTCTGCTCGAGGGTGTGAGCGATAACTTTCGGCCGACGGCTGCCATGACCCGTGAGGATGCGATGCAGCTTTTTGCAAATCTGCTGCAGGCGGACGGCACTGCGGCTATGAGTGATGCCGAAACCGCACAGACGCTGGCGTCTGTCAAGGACGCAGGCTCTATCTCGGCGGACCGCCGAAATGCGGTTGCACTGTGTATGCAGAAGGGTTTGGTGCAGGGCTTCAGCGACGGCATGATCAAGCCGCAGGGTACGTTCACCCGTGCGGAGTTCGCAAAGCTGCTGACGACGATTTGAAGATAAGAGAAAGACCGATGAACCTTGGTTCATCGGTCTTTTTTACTTTGCGTTGCATTTTGTCGAATCTTGTCGAATAAACGGCGGTATGGTATAATAAACTTGTTGCTTTACCGAGTCCCGGCAACGGGAAGGAGGTGCAGCCTGTGGATAACAATACGTTATCGTTTATCTACTCAATCTTGGCAAGTGTAGTCGCACACTACATCTGCAAGTGGTTCGATGAGTGGAGGTAAAGTGACTCCCAGAACCCCGGTTTAAGCCGCCGTATAATGGAATAGAAACCCCCGGAGGATGCACCCTCCGGGGTTTTCACGCCTATGGATAATGTGTTATCGTTTGAATATAGTATAGCACCGATCTTACGATAATGCAAGCACTCCGCCGATTATTTTACCGGAATCGTAGTATCGCCGATGGTGACGGACGCCACTTCATCAAGCGGGAGAATGGTATCGAACGTGCCCTGACGGGTGCAGACGGTGTTGCCGTTATGCGGGTCCATGCTGCCGCCGCAATCCGAGAAATCGATCACAGTACCGTCCTTCTTGGTGACGAGCAGCTTCGCGGAGTAGGACTCCCATGTGCTGCTCACGCTGGCAGGTTCGCGGCCGCTCTCCTGCGGAATCTCTTCGCCGTTCTCGTCGTACAGCGTGTCGAACGTCGCCTCGCCGTCCACCGTGTACACCACATGGTAGCCGATCGGCGAAATAACAACCTTGTCAACAGATGCGCTCAGGCCGTTGACCTCAATCGTCTGACCGGCAGGCAGCTCGACCGCGCTGTTGTCAGCCTCCAGCTTGAACTTAAGATGCCAGGTGCCCTTGGCAATGGTCTGCATCTCACCGGTTTCGCTGTTCATCACGCTTAAATCGCAGAGCGTGATTTTTACCGTGCCGCCGGTCTGCACGGTGTCGTTGTACGACATGGTTTCCACATACTGAATCGCGTTATCGCTCGGGTCTTCGTCGTAGAAGTAGCTGCTGCCGGACGCACCGTCCACGCCGCGTCCGATGGTGCTGTCCGAACGCTTCCAGTACAGGTCGTACAGGCCGGTATCCGGGTTTTTCGTGCAGTCGAACGCCGAACCGTCCTCCTTTTCCAGCGTGTAGTAGATAAGGTAGTTGGAGCCATCAAACATGATGGCCTCCGCGGTGACGGTCACGCCGCCCGCCGTATCGCTTGCGCCGATCGGGCGGCCAATCTGGTCGATGATTTCGGTGTCTGCCGTCGGACCGAATACGCCGGCAAATGCGTCGCTCGCGGACTTGAATACGCCGGTTGCACCCGCACCGATGCTCAGCACCAGAGCGGCAGCCACGCCGACCGCCGCGATGCGCGGAAAACGGCGTACACAATGAATGGCAACCGGCTGCTCCGGCTGCTCGGCGGCGGCCATCAGGCGATCGACCATGCGGCTTTTCGCTTCGTCGGAGAAGCGCAGCTCGTCCAGTGCGGAATTATACATTTTGTTATCATTATACTCTCTGTTCATAAAGATCCCCTCCCAAGGTGGTGCGCAGGCTTTTGCGCCCGCGGCTCAGGTGTGCGGAAACGGCAGACTCGCTCTGACCGAGCAGAGACGCGATTTCGCGCACGGAATAGCCCTCGTAGTAGTGCAGATAGACCGCTTCACGGTATTTGCGCGGCAGTGCCATCACCGCATCGAGCACATCGGAATCCGGTGCGGCAGGCGCGGGTGTCGCGGCAGCGGCTTCCAGACCGACATTGCGCCGGTGCGCGGCGCGCAGGCTGTCCTTGCAGGCGTTGGCGGTCGCGCGGATGATCCACGCTTTTTCGTGCGCCGGACTGTCAAAGGTTTGACCGCCGGTCAGCAGCTTGAGGAAGATATTCTGGCAGATGTCCTCAGCATCGTGGGTGGACTTCAAATAGGTGTAAGCCAGCCGCAGGATCAGGTCGGAGTACGTCTGCATCAGACGTTCGGCGTCTGCCCTGTCAAATTGTTTCATTGGTTTCAGCTCCTTTGGAAAGCAACGTTGCTTCACCTATAATACGATTGCGGATTGCGTATCCTGACAGAGAGGATAAATTTATTATAACATAAATGCGTTGGCGGGCACCGTTCCCGCGCGCCGCAGAGCGTACCTCTCGCTTTTCGTCAAGCGTAAAACCTTCGATTTTGCAAGAGATAGAAAGACACCTGTCCGTCTGCGCGTTGTTTTTCAACAGAATGCCCAAAAAACACAGGTAAAATTGTAACAAAGTAATTGTTAAAAAATCTACAAATACCCTTTGCAGAAAGCCCTGTTTATGGTATCCTGTTAAAGAGCACATGCGCTCTGCCGGGAGCGCTCACAAGATAGGACAAAGGGACGACCCGCTCAACGGGTCGCAAAGGAATTCAGGAGGATAAAACAAACTATGGCTATGAGAGGTGTAGAAACCCGTATTCAGGAGATCCGCCACCGCATTTTCACCGAGGTTGCCCGTATGGCGTACCATACTGAGTGGCCGACTGACCGCCGCATCGAAGCACTGCCGTTCGACATCATGCCGGGCGAAGTGGGCAATATCCGCAACGATATTTTCCTCGAGCGCGCTATCGTCGGCGAACGCCTGCGTCTGGCGATGGGTCTGCCGTGCCGCAGTGCCGCCGAGCACGCGCCGCTGTCCGACAACATCGAGGCTGCCACCCGCGAGGAAACCTACTACACGCCGCCGCTCATCAACGTGATCAAGTTCGCGTGCCACGCCTGCAAGGAGAACGAGGTCATGGTCACGGACGGCTGTCAGGGCTGCATGGCGCATCCGTGCGTTGAGGTATGTCCCAAAGGGCGCAGTATCGCTCGACCGCTTCAACGGCCGTTCTGTTATCGATCAGGAGAAGTGCATCAAGTGCGGCCGCTGCATGGATGTCTGTCAGTATCACGCCATCATCCGTCAGGAGCGCCCGTGCGCGGCAGCCTGCGGCATGGATGCCATCCACAGCGACTGCAACGGCAGAGCCGATATTGATTACGAAAAGTGCGTTTCCTGCGGCCAGTGCCTTGTAAACTGCCCGTTCGGCGCGATCGCAGACAAGTCGCAGATCTTCCAGATGATCCGCGCCATTCAGGCGGGCGAGCGTGTCTACGCCGCTGTTGCACCGGCGTTTGTCGGCCAGTTCGGCCCGAAAATGACCCCGGGCAAGCTGCGTGCCGCGATGAAGCGCCTCGGCTTTGCCGATATTATCGAGGTTGCCATCGGCGCTGACCTGTGTGCGGCACAGGAGGCAGAGGATTTTGTGAACGAAGTTCCGGAGAAACTGCCGTTTATGGCGACATCCTGCTGTCCGGCCTGGTCTGTAATGGCGAAGAAACTGTTCCCGGAACAGGCCAACTGCATCTCGATGGCGCTCACGCCGATGACCCTGACCGCTCGACTGGTCAAGCACCATCAGCCGGGTGCAAAGGTGGCCTTCATCGGCCCGTGCTCGGCAAAGAAGCTCGAAGCGATGCGCTCTGATGTACGAAGCGAGGTCGATTTCGTGCTGACGTTCGAGGAGATGGCAGGCATTTTCGAGGCCCGTCATAGCGATGTGGAAAATCTCAAGGAGGATCCGCACGGCATCAACGATGCTTCGTCCGACGGCCGTAACTTTGCGGTGTCCGGCGGCGTAGCCAAGGCCGTTGTCAACGTCATCAACGAGAAACACCCGGACCGCGAGATCAAGGTCGCCAACGCCGAGGGTCTGCGCGACTGCCGCAAGCTGCTGATGGCCGCCAAGGCCGGCAAGTACAACGGCTATCTGCTCGAGGGCATGGCGTGCCCGGGCGGCTGTGTGGCCGGTGCGGGCACGATGCAGTCCATCAAGAAATCCGCTGCGGTAGTCGGCGTGTATGCCAAGCAGGCGGAGCACCAGACTGCAACCGGCACACATCATGTTGCCGAGCTGGATAAGCTGGTTGATTAAAAATAATGCTATAAAAGCCACCGTATCGGATGATACGGTGGCTTTTCTGCTGTATTGGTGCGGAATGGAGAATGGTAAACCATGTGGCCCATTCTCCATTTTCCATTTTTAATCCTCAATTACTTTTCCGGCGGCGTAATTGCCACCTTCATGACTCCGTCGCGGCGCTTCTCAAACAGATCGTACGCCGCTTCGATCTCATTCAATGGGAAAATATGCGTGATGAGCGGTGTGGTATCCAGCTGACCGCACTCGATCAGCCGCAGGATTTCTGCGGTGTCGCAGCCATCCACGCCGCCGGTCTTGAACGTGAGGTTCTTGCCGTACATATCGGGCAGCGGGAAGCGTCTGCGGCTTGTCGTACAGTGCAACAATCGAGACGATTGCATTCGGTCGGGCGCACTCCCACGCGAGACGGAAGCTGTCGTCCGAGCCTGCCACTTCGCAGACCACATCCGCGCCGCCGTGCGGGCTGTTGAGCTGCACAAACTCCTGCGCGTGCTCGGGCGTGATGGTCAGCACATCCGGATAGTGCTCGCGCACAAAGCGCAGCCGCGCCGGATCGGGGTCGCAGATGATGATCCTGTGCGGGTGATGCAGCATGGCGCACAGCATGGTGCAGATGCCGGTGGGCCCGGCACCGAGAATAAGCACGGTGTCGCCCTGCCGGATCTCGGAAATCCTGGCTGCCCAGTAGCCGGTGGCGAGTACATCGCCGGCAAACAGCGCCTGCCGGTCGGAAACCCGGTCGGGAATGACAGTCAGACCCTGATCGGCATACGGCACGCGGACGTACTCCGCCTGACCGCCGTCAATCCGGCAGCCGAGTGCCCAGCCGCCGTTGGGATCGGTGCAGTTGTTGACAAAGCCGTGCTGACAGAAAAAGCAGTGTCCGCAGAACGTCTCCACGTTGACGGCTACACGGTCGCCGGGCTGGACGGTTTTGACTGCCGAACCGACCTGCTCGACCACGCCGACCATCTCATGGCCGACCGTAATACCGGGCACGGCACGCGGCACAGAACCATGCTTTATGTGCAGATCGCTCGTGCATATGCTCGACATGGTAACGCGCACCACCGCGTCTCCTGCATGCGTGAGAACGGGTTCCGGCTTGTTCTGCAGGGCAAACTCACCCTGTTTTCGATAAGTGTAAGCGAGCATAGTTTACGGCTCCGTTTCGTTAAATGTTATATCCATTATACGGGAGGGCGAAAAGAAAGTCAAACTGTGCCGATTTTATAAGGTGCCGAGAGTCGGGAAAAACTGCGCCAGAAAGAAAAAAAACAGCACCGGCAGGAAGATCGCAGGCAGCAGATTGCCTACGCGCAGCTTGCTGTTGAAGATGAGATTCAAGCTAATGGCAAAATCAGCACGGAGCCGACACGACATTTGACCAATCAAGACATCGGTCAGCCAGGGACGGATGAATCGTGCCATCAATGTAATGCCGCCTTGATAGAAGAAAATCGGCACAATAGACAGGTATACGCCCTTGCCGAGAGATGCGGCGAAGAGAATCGAGGCAACACCATCCAGAATAGCCTTGGCAATCAGCATGGTTGGGTCACCATTCAGACCATCGTTTAATGCACCGACAATTGACATTGCACCGACACAAAACAGAAGAGATGCGGTAACGAAGCCTTCAACAAATCGGCTGTCCCCTTTGGCAGCAAAGTGTGATTGACAGAATGCACCGAAATCCTCCAGTCGCTGCTCGATATTCAGCGCTTCACCGATGACAGCGCCGAGTGCCAGACAGAGTATAATCAGCATGGTATGCTGGGTGCCGATTTCACCATCCTGTATGGTCAATACTTCGCTGAGTGTTCCGCCTATACCGATAAAGCAGGTGCTTAGTCCCAGTCCCTGCATGACCGTTTTTTTCAAAGCGTTTCGGCAGACCGTTTTTAACAGTATACCGATCGTAGTGCCTATAAGCACCGTGCCAACATTTACAATGGTTCCAAGACCAATATAAAAATCCCTCATTTCACTTTACAACGCTAAAGTTTATTGTAAAGCAAAATGAGGGGATTGTCAATTCAGTGCAGACAAAACGGCGTTTTGCAGAAATGCCCGCCGCCAATTCTCCGTTCGTGATCGGGAAGTGCAAGCGCAAACAGATCATCCGCGAATGCGTCGCGGCGCAAAAGCGGCTGCAGAGCGTCGGAAAGCCGTTTTTCCGTTGCCGGTTTGACGATAACGGGCAGGGCAGCCTGCTTGAGCGCCGCCCGTCCGCGCACGCCGAGCGCCAGTACGCGCAGATACGTCGGGGACACGGGCGCATCCGCCTCGATGCCGAGCACAGACCGCAGGAGCGCACGGCGCACACGAGCCGCCGGAAACCGCCGCGTTCGAGCCTTTTCTACAGCATCCGAGAACGAATGCCGTATAGACCGCCTTGCGGAGCCGCTCGTCAAAGCCGTCTGCCGAGCCGGTCCGCAGTCTGCCCTGATAGAGTGCCGTCCGCAGCAGCGCGAGCAGTGTGTCCTCCGGCAGAGCGACCGGCGCTTCACCGCAATCTGCGGCCTTCTTCCACACGGCGCGAGCCGCAGGCGGTAGAAACAGTGCGCAGAACGCGAAATCGCCGTCTCGCAAATGCGCTCTCAGCAGACTCGCTGAGGCAAAGCCGCTGTGCGGCGCACGCGCATCGTGGGCCGCGCCCTGCCGGAGCACCGCAAGCGGGCGTATCCCGAGCGGGAGCAGGAAGCGGCAGTATTCCACGGCGAGCGTGTTGTTCGGGTTATCCAAAAGAACGGCAGCCTGTTTGTTGACTTTGCTGAGTTCTTCTTGCCGTCTGGCGGCGTAGGACAGGTGCGGAGAGCCGGATTCTCCCTTCATCGGCAGGCTGTTCAAGAGTTCTGCCGCCTGTAAAAGCAAATCCGTATCCGCAGTCTCCGCGCCGAACGATACCGTGCCGCACCCGAGTGCGTGCAGCGTCTGCACCGCACCCTTGGCGAAGCCCTCCGCCGAGACAGCGCCGCCGCAAGCGGCAGTTCAACCACGAGGTCAGCGCCGCAGCGCACGGCCATTTCGGCACGCGCGTACTTATCCAGCACGGCAAAATCGCCGCGCTGGACGAAATTGCCGCTCATCACGCATACGATCACGGCGTTTTCGCCGAGGCTGCGCCGGGTTTCGGCAATGTGGTGCAGATGCCCCGTGTGAAACGGATTATACTCGGCGGTGATGCCGCATACGGTCATGACGGTGCTCCTTTCAGTGAGATGACAGCGGTCTGCAAGGTAAAAACCTCGAAAAAGGGGTTGTACATTTGCAAAGAATCGTGTAGAATAAAAATATAGCATTATTATATAGGCTTCCGCGGCTTTATGCAAGCCGCCAAATACGGCATAAGGGAGTTTTCGCAAATGAAAGTATTGGTAATCAACGCTGGCAGTTCTTCGCTGAAGTACCAGCTGCTCGACACCGAGTCGGGCGAGGTAATGGCGAAGGGCCTGTGCGAGCGCATCGGCATCGACGGTGTGCTGACCCACACCGGCAACAAGTCCGATGAGAAGTTCAAGTTTGACATCGCAATGCCCACCCACAAGGAAGCGATCCAGTCTGTTATTAACATTCTGCTCGATCCGGAAAAGGGTGTCATCTCCTCTATGAGCGAGATCGACGCAGTAGGTCACCGCGTTGTACACGGCGGCGAGTTCTTCTCGGACAGCGTTATCATCACCGAGAAGGTCATCAAGGCTATCGAGGACTGCGTACCGCTGGCACCGCTTCACAATCCGCCTAACCTGACCGGCATCGAGGCTTGCCGCGAGGTTATGGGCCCGGACGTTCCGATGGTCGCAGTATTCGATACCGCATTCCATCAGACCATGCCGCAGTCCCACTATATGTACGCAGTACCGTATGAGTACTACGAGAAGTACAAGATCCGCCGCTACGGCTTCCACGGCACCAGCCACAAGTACGTTTCTCAGCAGGCTGCTGAGATGCTCGGTCGTCCGCTCGAGGAGCTGCGCCTGATCACCTGCCACCTCGGCAATCGTTCTTCTATCTGCGCAATCAATGGCGGTAAGAGCTTCGATCCCTCCATGGGCTTTACTCCGCTGGACGGTCTGCCGATGGGCACCCGTGCCGGCAACATCGACCCGGCTATCATCGAGTTCCTGGCTGAGCACGAGCACATGGACGCACACGAGGTCATCAATATCCTGAACAAGAAGTCCGGTATGCTGGGTATCTCCGGCGTATCCTCCGACTTCCGCGATCTGGATGCTGCTGTTGCTGACGGCAACGCGCGTGCAGCGCTGGCTAAGGATATGTTCAATCTGTCCGTTAAGAAGATCATCGGTTCCTACGTTGCTGAGATGGGCGGCGTAGACGCTATCATCTTCACCGCAGGCGTAGGCGAGAACGACCGTTCGGTTCGCTGGGATGTCTGCGAGCACCTCGAGTACCTCGGCATCAAGATCGACCCGGAGAAGAACAAGTACCGCGGCAAGCAGATGGATATCTCCATCGACTGGGCACGCGTTCGCGTTCTGGTTATTCCGACCAACGAGGAGCTTATGATCGCCAAGGATACCGAGCGTCTGGTAAACGAGGCCAAGGCTCAGTAAGCCTTTCGTCAATTAGACAAATATGGGGGCGGAGCATAGGCTCCGCCTCTGTTTTTGCCCGGAGAGGAAACTTTTATGGAGCAAATTGATATCCCGCAGGAGCGCCGCTACTGCTCGAAGCTGGGATTTTCCGTGCTGGCGATCATGCTGTGGTCGATCCTCTGGCAGTTCGGCCTGTACTGGCTGGACGGCTGGATCCTGCCGTTCCGCATGCCGGAAACGCTGTATTATCTGCTGCTGCTCGTCGGACATTATGCAGTATCGCTGCCGATCGTGTTCTGTTTATGGCGCAAAACACCGCCGATGCCGTTCTGCAGGGGAGCGGGCAGGCGCAAAGCGCATGGGCCGGTGGTTTGTCATCGGCTGTGCGCTGATGTGGCTCGGTTCGCTCATCGGCACCAATATCAACGACATGGTCTACGCTCTGACCGGACGCGATCCGGTCGGCATGGTGGACGAGAGCTTTTCGCAGATGCCGATGGCGGCCATCGTTCTCGGTGCGTGCTTCATCGGTCCGCTGTGCGAGGAGCTGGTGTTCCGCGGTCTGCTGGCCGGCCGTCTTGCGCGGTACGGGCAGAAGCCGGGCGCCTTCATTTCTGCACTGCTGTTCGGCCTGTATCACGCCAATCTGGAGCAGTTTTTCTACGCCTTTGCGCTCGGTCTGCTGCTGTCCTACGCGTACTACCGCACCGGACTGCTGCGCACCTCGGTGCTGCTGCACATGCTGTTCAACATCATCGGCTCGGTGGTGCCCATGCTGCTGCCGGATACCGTAGCCGCGCAGTCGGCGCTCGGCCTGTTCTGGATGGCGATGCTGGTGATCGGCATGATCCTGCTCGTTCGCGGCAGAAAACAGCAGGTCTGGCTGCACGGACCCTGTGCGCCGTCGCTTAAAGCCGTTTTGCAGAATGCAGGCATGTTTCTGCTGATCGTCGCCTGCTTTGTACAGACCGTGTTCAATTATCTATAAGGAGGAACGTCTATGCGGGTAGACCTGCATATGCACACCGGATATTCGGCTGACGCCCAGTATCCGCAGTCCATCGACGATAAAATTCACGCCTGCGAGCAGGCCGGACTGGATATCATCGGCATTACCGATCATCTGGATTTTCTGCGTTCGGGCGGCACGCGCGACAACCGTGACCCGGAAGCCTGTGCGCGCGAGGTATGGGAAAAGCGCCGTCCGGCAGGGAAACGGCGGTATTGAGGTTCTGGCGGGTATGGAGATCGGCCAGATGCACGCCACACCGGATGCGGACGATTTTGTCCGCACGCATCCGTTCGATATTGTCATCGGCTCGCTGCATGCCATGCCGAACGATCTGGATATCTACTTTCATGACTTTCCCAATATGGACTGCGACAAGTTCCTGCACGAGTATTTCGATCAGCTGCTGCTGCTCGAGGAGCACGGCGGCTTTGATGTGCTGGCGCACATTGATTATCCGCTGCGCGTGATGAAGCACGGCGACTATATCCCGTCGTTTGACAATTATATGGACCGCATCCAGCAGGTGCTGCGCTCGTGCATCGACCACGGCTATGCGCTTGAGCTGAATGCTGCCGGTATCGCGGGCTGGCAGAAAAAAGGTCGGTCCACCGCAGAATATTCTGTACGAATACAAGCGCATGGGCGGCGAGCGCATCTCGATCGGCTCGGATTCGCACACGCTGGACACCGTGGCGCGCGGCGTAGACGACTGCGTGAAGAATGCACTCGACGCAGGCTTTACCCACGTTACCGTGTTCCGTGAGCGCAAACCGGTGCAGATTGCACTGAAATAAATGTAGAGGCTGAAACAACATGCTTTTTAGACGAAAACAGGAAATTACACACGCGGATACGACTGTTCGTGCCCGTGCAAAGATCAACTTGACGCTTGACGTCACCGGACGGCGGAGGACGGCTACCACACGGTGGAGATGGTCATGCAGTCGATCGCGCTGCACGATACCGTGCGCGTTACCACCATTCACGGCGAGAAAAGCCGCGCGGCATCGTGCTGAGCTGCAGCCTGCCGTTTCTGCCGACCGACGAGCGCAATCTGGCGTACCGTGCGGCGGAGCTGTTCTACAAGGAGACCGGCGCACTGCTCGAAACCTGCGAGATTCACATCGAAAAGCGCATTCCGGTTGCGGCAGGTCTGGCGGGCGGCTCGACGGATGCGGCGGCTGTGCTGCGTGCGCTCAACGCATTGCATACAGCCGGTCTGACTGACGACGAGCTGTGCGAGATGGGACTTAAACTGGGTGCCGATGTACCGTTCTGCCTGCGCGGCGGCACCATGCTGGCGCAGGGCATCGGCGAGGAGCTGAGCCTGCTGCCCGATATGCCGCACTGCTGGGTCGTACTGTGTAAGCCGCCGTTTGCGGTGCCGACCAAGGAGGTCTATCAGGAGATCGACAGCGTGGATATCCTCGAGCATCCGGATAACAAGGGTATGATGGCTGCGCTCAATCAGGGAGATTACGAGGGCGTGTGCGCGTACCTGTCCAACGTGATGGAGACCGTTACAGCGGCAAAACGCCGCCAGATCGGCGAAATCAAGTCGTTTCTCGCAGAAAACGGTGCGGACGGTACGCTGATGAGCGGCTCCGGCCCGACCGTGTACGGCCTGTTCTCGGATGAGAGCCGCGCCAAAACGGCAGCGAAAATGCTGCGTCGCCGTTTTGCAGATACATTCCTGACGGAAACCTGCAATTAAACGGGTATAGAAAGCCGCCTTTCGGGCATACTGGGTACACCGAATGCAGAAAGGCGGTTTTGTTATGCAGAAACAGGATAGAAAGGCACTCGCGGCAGTGCTGACAGCGGTTCTTGTGCTGTTCTGGTCGGCGTTTGCGCCGCAGAGTCTTCGTGCGGCATGGTGGTGTACGGCGTTTTCCATCACCTGCGAGGAGGCGGCAGGTGAGAGCAGAACAGGCAGCGACCGGGTGGAATTTCGGTCACTTCTGGCAGACTTGCTGCTTCACAAAGATAACACTTAACTTTTCAGTCGCTCTATGGTATAATGACACAGTGAAACACGAAATTCATTTGCCAACGGAGGAAATTTATGAAGATCATTAACGAAAAAGGGCAAGCTGTTCGGCATCATCAATGTTGTCGATCTGCTGGTGCTGGTCGCTGCGATCGCTGTCGTAGCCGGTGTCGGCTACAAGCTGTTTGCCAAGCAGATCAAGGAGGTTGCGTCTCCGCAGGTCTCCCTGACGATGACCGTCCGCGTACGCGGTGCAACGCCGTTCCTGGTAAACGAGGTGCAGCGCAACAGCCAGGTAGGCAAGTCGCTGGTAAACGGCAACAGCTATGTCAATGCGCAGATCACCGACATGAAGATCGATGATTACAATCAGCAGGTTACCACCGCTGACGGCCGCATTGTAACGGCAACCGATCCGGAGAAGAAGGATCTGGTATTCACCATCACGACCAAGGTTTCCAAGGGCACACCTGCACCGGCCATCGGTACGCAGGAGGTGCGCGCAGGCCGTACATTCATTGTAAAGACCAACGATTTTGAGACGACCGGCAACATTGATTCGGTCGATATTGCGGATAATTAAAGCCTATGAAAGCGTTATTTGAAAACAGTCTGTTCGTGCGGCTGTTGATGTGTCTGCGCGCATGGTACCACGAGGGCGCTATCGCGGGATTCTTTAACCGTATCCGGCAGGCGTACCCAAGCTCGGTGTTCTGCCGTCTGTGGAATAAATTCTGCGCGGCACCGATGTGTACCTCGGCGAACAGCATCTATGCGCGGATTCTGGCAGCGCTGCGCCGGTTTGTCGAAAAACTGGGCGGAATTGCGGCAAACAGCCTGATCTACCGCATCTGCCTTGCCGTCTGGCGGCCGATTGAGCGTGTCGCAGGCGGTGGCCTGATCGGCAGAGCCTGCAGGTTCGTCGGCGTGCGCGGCCTGCTGCTCATTTGTCTGGCGATGTATCTGCCGCTCGATTCCGCTGTCCGCTGGGTGTCGGATGCCGGCTATCTGCCGTCGTTTGTGGCATCCGTGTGGGATGAGTGCCTGATGCTTGCTGCATTTGCGTACATCCTGTGGCACATGGCGATGAAGCGTGCGCCGCTCGGCTCGCGTGCTACGCCGGTGGATGCCTATCTGCTGCTGTTCATCGCGGTCGGCTTTTTTCCTGATGTGTGCGGTTTCGCCGAATACGCATATCGCGGTAGCGGGCTACCGTGCGGTTGTGGAGTACCTGTTCTGGTTCTTCCTCGTCACCCGCCTGATTGAAAACGACCGCGATTTCGCGGTATTCTACGGTGCGCTCGTCGTGATGGCACTCTGTATTGCAGCGCACGGCATTTACCAGTATATCGTAGCCGCACCGATCCCGTCGAGCTGGGTCTCTCAGACCGAGGCCAGCGTGCGTACGCGCGTGTACTCGCTCACCGGCAGCCCGAATATCATGGGCAGCCTGCTGGTGCTGTTTGCCCCGATGGTGGCAGGACTTGCATATTACAGCAGTAAAATGTGGGTCAAGGTGCTGGCCGTCTGCGCGACCGGCATGATGTGCCTGAGCTGCATTTTCACCTTCTCCAAGGGTGCCTGGGGCGGTCTGGCAGTAGCTGTTGTGATCTTCGCCATCTTTCTGGACCGCCGCCTGATCGCGCTGATGGGCGTGGCCGGTGTCGGTGCACTGCTGGCAATCCCGTCTATTGCGAACCGCATTACCTATCTGTTTACTGCAGATTACCTTGCAGCAAGCCGCCGCGCAGGTCGTGTCATTCGCTGGTCCAAGGGTCTCAAGCTGCTGCAGGAGAGCAATCCGGTGCTCGGCTTCGGCCTCGGCCGCTTCGGCGGCGCGGTTGCCATGCAGAACAAGGTCATCGAGGAGACCAAGGATTTCTCCTACTTCTACATGGATAACTATTATCTGAAAAACGCTGGTCGAGATGGGTTATCTCGGTCTGGCGTTCTTTATCCTGCTGCTGTTCGGTCTGGTGCTGTGGAGCCTGCGCTCGATCGGTCGTACCGGCTACACCAAGGGCGACCGCACGCGCGTGCTGGCAGTTTCCATGTTCGCAGGTATGTGCGGCGTGCTGGTGCACTGCTACTTCGAGAATATCTTCGAGGTGCCGTATATGATGGCGTATTTCTGGAGCATGGCGGCAGCGGTTATGTACCTCGGGTACTTCCGAAAGCGAAAAACTGATTTTTTAGAGAACCTTCGTGAGAGGGTTCTCTTTTTTTCGCGGCACTGACTCGGCGGGGCATACGAACTGCGTTAGCGTGTTCGCCTTTAACGGGCGGCTCCTTTTTTCTGCACCGACCCAGCGGGGTACTTGAACCGCGTGGGCGGTTCACCCTGTCCGGGCGGCAGTCTTTTTGCTGAACCTCAGCGGAGAGTTGCGCTCTGCGGAGCGCGGGGATTCGCCGCCCCCCGCGGCGGGGAGCGTGCCGCCCCCGCGGCGGGAGCGTGCCGCGCCCCGCGGCGGGGCAAGAGGGTAGACACCAAGGTTTCTACCCTCTTAACTCCCACTTCCTTTTGGGATAGTCTGGCGCAGATTGCCGACATGTGACCGCTCAGAAATAGGGGAACGGCAGTCGGGATACTCTTGCGTTTGTTTCATGTAAAATATTCGCAGTTCACAGATAGCGTACTGCTACACATACGGGCTACTCTGCGCAAGGCGCGGCATGACAGTGCCGCGCAAATCCTTGGCACGTTATAACGCACGGCATCTGCGAATTTAGATGTCTGGTATAATTTATCCTCGTAGGTGCTGTCTATAATAACGCGCTGACGAATTGCGCGGCACTGCTATGCCGCGCCTGCTTAGATGAAATCATATGTGTAGCAGTAATGTATCTGACCCTGCGAACAGGTTGCGAAAGACACGGAAGAAAAAATCCTCTGCCGTTCCCCTATTTCGGAGCGGTCACATGTCGGCAATCTGCGCCAGACTTTCTAATAAGGGAAAGGCAGGAGTTCAAAGAGGAAGGAAAACCGCAGGTTGTCCTTCCCTTTTGCCCGCGGCGGGCGCCGCACGTTCCTGCGCTCCGCAGAGCGCAACTCCTGCTGAATTGCAGGCGGAAATCCGTATTTAACAAAGATTTTACCAGAAAACACACACTTTACTTAAACTTAACGAACTCTCGCTTTTGCATTTTACAAAACTTCCGTAAGATAATCTTGTAACAAAAAACGAAGACGAATGTAAAAAGGAGAACTAATTATGAAAAAGAGCATTTCCATGCTTCTGGCAGCACTGATGCTGACCGGTGCACTGAGCGGCTGCGGCGGCAGTTCCTCTTCCGATTCTTCGGATTCCCAGGCAAGCGGCAATGACAGCGGCGTATCCGGCGCGATCACCGTTATCTCCCGTGAGGATGGTTCCGGTACGCGCGGCGCGTTCATCGAACTGACCGGCGTTGAGGAGAAGAACGACGCAGGCGAGAAGATCGACAATACCACCGCAGATGCCGAGATCGCCAACAAGACCGATGTTGTACTGACCAGCGTAGCAGGCAACGAGAAGGCTATCGGCTACATTTCCCTCGGTGCGCTGAATGACACCGTTAAGGCTGTCAAGGTAGACGGCGCAGAAGCTACCGTAGATAACGTAAAGGCAGGCACTTACAAGCTGTCCCGTCCGTTCAACATTGCGACCAAGGGCGAGCCGACCGGCGTAGCCAAGGATTTCATCAACTTCATCCTCTCCAAGGAAGGTCAGGCTGTTGTAACCGATAACAAGTACATCGCTGTTGACGACAATGCAGCAGCCTTTACTTCCGACGGTTCCTCCGGCCAGATTGCAGTTGGCGGTTCCTCCTCGGTATCCCCGGTTATGGAGAAGCTGATCGAGGCGTACAAGGCTGTAAACCCGAACGCAAGCATTGACCTGCAGACCTCTGACTCCACCTCCGGCATGACCGGCACGATGGACGGCACCTTTGCTATCGGCATGGCATCCCGCGAGCTGAAGGACGACGAGGCTGCACAGCTGACCGGCACCGCCATCGCACTTGACGGCATCGCAGTAGTCGTAAACCCGGCGAACACCATTGACGACCTGTCTATGGATCAGATCAAGGGTATCTATGTCGGCGACATCACCGACTGGGGCGACCTCGAATAAGCGAATTCACAGACTGATGAAACAGGGCGAAGCGATTCGCCCTGTGCCTATATAGGAGAAAGATTTATGAAAAACTTTCGGGGAAAACCTGATGCACATGGTATTTTTCCTCTGTGCACTGACCTCCATCTTCGCGGTGGTGCTCATCTGTATTTTCCTGTTTGCGAACGGTGTGCCTGCCATGAGGGAGATTGGCCTGCTAGACTTCCTCACCGGCGCAAAGTGGAAGCCGGGCAACGACATTTACGGCATCCTGCCGATGATCCTCGGCAGCCTGTACATCACCGCTGGTGCGATCGTTATCGGTGTGCCAATCGGTCTGCTGACGGCGGTATTCATGGCATTCTACTGTCCGAAAAAGCTGTACGGTCTGCTCAAGCCGTGCACCGAGCTGCTGGCCGGTATTCCGTCCATCGTATACGGCTTCTTCGGCATGGTCATCATCGTTCCGGCGGTGCGTGCCGTCGCGGGTCTGTTCGGAGCGGATATTTCCGGCTCGTCCATCCTGGCGGCGTCCATCCTGCTCGGCATTATGATCCTGCCGACCATTGTCGGCGTGTCCGAAGCGGCGCTGCGTGCGGTTCCGATGAGCTACTACGAGGGCGCCGTCGCCATGGGCGCACGGCATGAGCGCGCGATATTCACGGTTATGGTACCGGCTGCCAAGTCCGGCGTGCTGGCCGGCATCGTGCTCGGCATCGGCCGCGCCATCGGCGAGACCATGGCGGTTATCATGGTAGCAGGCAACCAGCCGCGACTGACCGGCAGCATGCTCAAGGGCATCCGCACCATGACGGCAAACATTGTGCTTGAGATGGGCTACGCCACCGGCCTGCACCGTGAGGCGCTTATTGCGACCGGCGTTGTACTGTTCGTATTCATTCTGCTCATCATCTGGCATTCTCGGTTCTCAAAAGGAGGAAGGAAGCATGACAAGAGAAGCTGTCTCTGCTGCAAAACCGGCAGTGCGCGCACAGGCAAAGACCGAAAAGGTGCACGGCGCCGCGTCTGCGGCTGTGCTCAAGGGTCTGGTGTACGGCGCGGCTGTGCTGACCTTTGCGGTACTGCTGTTCCTGATCGGCTATATTCTGGTGACGGGCATCCCGCATCTCAAGCCGTCGCTGTTCCAGTGGAATTATACCTCTGAGAACGTCTCGATGATGCCTGCTATCCTCACTACGGTTGAAACGACCGCGCTGGCACTGCTGCTGGCCGTGCCGCTCGGCCTGTTCACTGCCGTGTACCTGAATGAGTATGCCAAGCGCGGAAACAAGCTGGTAAACGTCATCCGCATCACGACCGAGACGCTTTCCGGCATTCCGTCCATCATCTACGGACTGGTCGGTATGCTGTTTTTCGTCACCAGGCTGCACTGGGGATACTCGCTGCTGGCCGGTGCGATGACGCTGGCAATCATGATCCTGCCGCTCATCATGCGTACCGCTGAAGAAGCACTGATGGCGGTTCCGGATTCCTACCGCGAAGGCTCGTTCGGTCTGGGCGCCGGACGTCTGCGCACGGTATTCCACATTGTGCTGCCTGCTGCAGGTCCCGGCATCCTGTCCGGTGTTATCCTCGGTATCGGCCGCATCGTCGGTGAGACCGCGGCGCTCATCTTTACCGCAGGCACCATGGCACAGATTCCCGGCCTGTTCCAGTCCGGCCGTACACTGGCCATCCACATGTATGTGCTCTCGGGTGAGGCGCTGCACATGAACGAGGCAAATGCTACCGCAGTCGTTCTGCTGCTGGTGGTCCTGCTGATGAATACGCTTTTCCGCTCTGGCAGCGAAAAAAGCTGACCAAGAAGTAAATGGAGAATGAACATGGAAAATAAGATCGAAATTCACAATATGAATCTGCATTACGGCGATTTTCACGCCCTGCACGATATCAATCTGGATATCAAGGAGAAGGAGATCACCGCATTCATCGGACCGTCCGGCTGCGGCAAGTCTACGCTGCTGCGTTCGCTCAACCGCATGAACGATCTGGTGGAAAACTGCCGTATCACGGGCGACATCATGCTCGATGGTCAGGATATCTACAAGAACTGCGACGTCAATCTGCTGCGCCGCCGTGTCGGCATGGTATTCCAGAAGCCGAATCCGTTCCCGATGTCGATTTATGATAACATCGCCTACGGTCCGCGCACGCACGGCATCAAGAGCCGTGTGCAGCTTGACGAGATTGTTGAAACCTCGCTCAAGCGTGCTGCTATCTGGGAGGAGACCAAGGATAACCTCAAAAATCCGCGCTGTCCATGTCCGGCGGTCAGCAGCAGCGTATCTGCATCGCGCGTGCGCTTGCCGCAGACCCGGAGGTGCTGCTGATGGACGAACCGACATCTGCGCTTGATCCGATCTCCACCGCGAAGATCGAGGACCTTGTGCTCGAGCTCAAAAAGGATTATACTATCGTTATGGTAACGCATAATATGCAGCAGGCCACCCGTGTTTCGGATACGACTGCGTTCTTCCTGCTTGGCGACATGATCGAAGTGGATGACACCGAAAAGCTGTTTTCCATGCCGTCGGACAAGCGCACGGAAGACTACATTACGGGGAGGTTCGGCTAATGAGAAACCGTTTTGACAATCAGCTTGCGGAGATGAACAATGAGCTGATCTCGATGGGGGCACTGTGCGAAAACGCAATCGCCAGTGCGGTAAAGGCCCTGCTTGAGGGCGATATCAAGCTGGCGGCTGCCGCCATCCGCATTGATCAGGAGATCGACCGCAAGGAACGCGAAATCGAGTCCATGTGCCTCAAGCTGCTGCTCCAGCAGCAGCCGGTTGCAAGCGATCTGCGTCTGATCTCGTCCGTGCTGAAAATGATCACGGATATCGAGCGTATCGGTGACCAGGCAAGCGATATTGCGGAGATTGTAACGTATCTGTCCGGTGCGTGCGGTCACAACACGCATATCGACCAGATGGCGCAGGCAACCATTAAAATGGTGACCAACAGCCTGGATGCGTTTGTCCGCCGTGACCTGACCCTTGCATGGAGCGTTATTGAATATGATGATGTGGTAGACCGCCTGTTTGACGAGTGCAAGAGCGACCTTATCGCGGAGATCGCGCAGAACCCGGAGGACGGCGAGCGCGTACTCGATGTGCTGATGATCGCCAAGTATCTGGAGCGTATCGGCGACCACGCGACCAATATTGCCGAATGGGTGGAGTTTTCCATCACCGGCTCGCATAAAAGCGCAATGCACGGCGCGGAAGCGGCGGCGCGCTGACAGAAATCGGAGTGTAACATATGATATACTGTGTGGAAGATGATGCGGGTATCCGCGAACTGGTGGTGTACACGCTGCGCAACACCGGTTTTGAGGCTGACGGCTTCGAGGACGGTGCGGCGCTGACCACTGCTCTGAAAAATGCAAGCCGCAGCTGATTCTGCTGGATATCATGCTGCCCGGCGAGGACGGCATCACCATTCTGCGTCGTCTGCGCGCAGCGCCGGATACGGCGAAGATTCCGGTCATTCTGCTGACTGCGAAAAACACGGAGTACGACAAGGTAGTCGGTCTGGACACTGGTGCGGATGATTACATTCCCAAGCCGTTCGGCATGATGGAGCTGATCGCGCGCATTCGTGCGGTCCTGCGCCGCACCGAGGATATGCCGGACAAGGATGAGCCGCGTCCGCTGGTAGCCGGCGGCATCTGCGTGGATGAGCGTGCTCACACCGTATTCGTTAACGAGCAGGAGGTGCAGCTGACGCTCAAGGAGTACGAGCTGCTGTGCCTGCTGATGAAAAACCGCGGTGCCGTGCTCACGCGCGATGTGCTGCTCGAGAATATCTGGGGTTATAATAATGAAAGCGAAACCCGCACTGTCGATGTTCATATCCGTACGCTGCGGCAAAAGCTGGGCGCGGACGGTGCGCTGATCGAGACTGTCCGCGGTGTCGGCTACCGCATGGGAGAGCACGCATGAGAAAGCGCGTATTCGGCAGCATTTTCCTCACATCGCTTGTCACGCTGCTGCTGACGACCGGGCTGCTGCTGCTGGCAGTTCACGCCGGTCTGACCAATGATATGCGGCAGCGGCTGGTGACGGAGAGCAGCTACCTGTCTGCGGTGGATAACATCCGGGAGGAGCTGGAGAAGTTCGGCTCGGTATATGCCGACCGCTTGACGCTGGTTGCGCAGGACGGCACGGTGCTGTACGACAATCGCACGAATGCCTCCGAGATGGAGAACCACGCCGTCCGTCCGGAGATTGCGGCGGCAGAGCAGAACGGCACGGGCGAGGACAACCGTCTGTCCGAAACCTTCGCTAAGCAGACGTTTTATTACGCGGTGCGCCTGAAAAACGGCGATGTTCTGCGTATTTCCGCAACTGCGGACAGCGTGTTCGGCGCACTGTCGAATGCGTCGCCGTGGATTGTGCTGATCACCCTGCTGGCGCTGCTGGTCGCGGCGCTGCTGGCAGGCTGGCTGACCGGTCTGTTCCTCAAGCCGATCGAAGCACTCGACCTGCATGAGCCGATGAAGGGCGAAGCCTATGACGAGCTGTCGCCGCTGCTGCACCGTATGGACAAGCAGAACCGCAAAATTCAGGCGCAGATGGACGAGCTGCAGCGCCGTCAGGCTGAGTTTGACGACATTACGGCCCGGATGGATGAAGGTCTGGTACTGTTTTCCGGCAAGGGCATGATTCTGTTCGCCAATCACGCTGCGTGGGCGCTGTTCCCGCATGACAGTGCGGAAGGCAGCTATCTGACGCTGTGCCGCGACGCGAATTACATTCAGGTGGTCGAGCAGGCGCTCGACGGCAATGGCGCGCACGGCAAACTCGAGCGGAACGGCCGCATTTATGAACTTACGGCAAGCTCGGTGGAGGAGAACAGCGCATGGCATGCCGCCGTGCTGCTGATCGTGGATATTACCGAGCGCGAGCGTGCCGAGCAGCAGCGGCAGGAATTTACAGCCAATGTGTCGCACGAACTGAAAACGCCGCTGACCAGCATCATGGGCTACGCGGAAATCATCGCGGGCGGCATTGCCAAGCCGGAGGACGTGGCGCCGTTTGCGGGCAAGATTCGCACGGAAGCGCAGCGGCTGCTGGCGCTCATCGAGGATATCATTCACCTGTCCCGGCTGGATGAAGGCGGAGAAACAGTGGCTTTTGAGCCGGTGGAGCTGTCCGCCCTCTGTGATACCGTGCGCGACCGCCTGCAGAGCAAGGCAGCAGGCAAGGGCATTGCGCTGCGCATCGAGGGGAGAACCGGCTGCGGTTTCCGGTCAGCGCCGCACGCTCGAGCAGATGATCTTCAATCTGACGGATAACGCCATCAATTATAATAAGCCGCAGGGCAGCGTGACGCTTACGACCGGCACGGAGAACGGCCGGCCGTTCGTGCGGGTGGAGGATACCGGCATCGGTATTGCGCCGGCGGATCAGCAGCGCGTGTTTGAGCGGTTCTACCGCGTGGATAAAAGCCACAGCAAGATGACCGGCGGCACCGGATTGGGGCTTTCGATTGTCAAGCATGGTGCGGCGCTGCATCATGCGGAGGTTGAGCTGAAGAGTGCGCTCGGCGAGGGACTTGCATTACTTTGCGGTTTCCTAAAGAATGATGATTGGGTGCTAACCCTTAGCTGGGGTTCCAAAAGGATAGACACCAAGGTTTCTATCCTCTTGGGACTCCAGTTTTCCCTTTATTTCTTAACCCGGCGAAAATCGGAGAGCGGCGACCGCTTCGAAAAAATAAGAGTACGGCAGAGGATTTTTTCTTCCGTGTCTTTCTCAACCGATTCGCAGTGTCGGATACCGTACTGCTACACATACGGTTAAATCTACGCAGGCGCAACATGACCGTGTTGCGCAATTTTGGTGCGTTGTAACGCACGGCACCTACGAATTTAGATATCTGGGACAATTTATCTTCGCAGGCCCTGTCTGTAACAACGCGCTAACGAATCGTGCGGCACTGTTATGCCGCACCCAGCGTAGAGTAAACCTTATGTGTAGCAGTACGCTATCTGTGAACTGCGAAAAGGCGGAGAAAGACACACTGTGGTAACCCGACTGCCGTTCCCCTTATTTCGCAGCGGTCACATGTCGGCAATCTGCGCCAGACCCTCTAAGGGGAAAAGGGGAGAAAATCAGAGGGTGGAAAACCGCAGGTTGTCTACCCTCTTGTGCGCCCGCGCGGCGTCAGCGCAGTTCCGTTCGCCTCGCAGGCGAAATCCTCTCAAAAAAGAAAATCTCAAAAAATTAAGAATTTTTGAAAAAAACACTTGCGTGATACACCCGGTGTAGTGTATACTAATTACAGTTGCGCAAATGCGTAACCGAATTGCCGCGCAAAGGAGTTTCTCCTGCGCACGCCCATTGGCCATCAACCGGATTTTCCCGGCGTGGTCCCTGGTGCGTCCAAAACGGCCGACCTGCCGTTATACCGGGTAATCAAGCAATTTGACTGCAAAACAGGCTAAAACTGCGTAAAAATCAGCACTTTTTCCGATTGCAGCCATTGATTTCTCGTGCTATAATTAACGCTGGTCTGGTTGAGTACTGGACCGGCGATTTTTATCCCGCCGCTGTCCGTGGAAGGGCCACGAACAGTGTAAAGAAAAGTGGAGGGCAAACAGACAAATCAGAACCGGATTAACCCACCGGCGCTCGATTGCTGCACTACCCCAAACTTCTTATATTAAAGGAGAGCATTTTATGCAGATCACCGATCCCATCGCCGATATGCTGACCCGTATCCGCAACGCTGGCAATGCTCGTCATGCCAGTGTGGATGTACCCGCATCCAAGATGAAGAAGGCCATCGCCGAAATTCTTCTCGAGGAAGGCTACATCAAGTCTTTCGAGGTTGTAGAGGGCAACACCCAGGGCATTATCCGCATCGCACTGAAGTACGTTGATAACCGCCAGAAGGCTATCACCGGCATCAAGCGTGTGTCCAAGCCGGGCCTGCGTGTATACGCTGGCGCACAGGAGCTGCCGAAGGTACTCCGCGGCCTTGGTATTGCCATCGTTTCCACTTCCAGAGGCGTCATGACCGACAAGAAGGCTCGCGAGCTGAACGTCGGCGGTGAAGTTCTCGCATTTGTATGGTAAGGGAGGTATAAACAATGTCTCGTATTGGTAGAATGCCGATTGCCATCCCGGCCGGCGTTGAAGTCAAGATTGACGGCAGCGTTGTTACCGTGAAGGGCGCTAAGGCAACCCTTACCCGCGAATTTCATCCGAACATGACCATCGCGGTAGAGGGCAACGAAATCCTCGTCACCCGTCCGGACGACGAGAAGCAGAACCGTGCGCTGCACGGCCTGACCCGCAGCCTGATCCACAACATGGTAATCGGCGTTACCGAGGGCTTCAAGAAGGAGCTGAGCGTTCAGGGCGTTGGTTACCGTGTCGCTAAGCAGGGCAAGGATCTGGTTATGAACCTCGGTTACTCGCACCAGGTTACCATGAGCGAGGTAGAGGGCATCACGATCGACGTTCCCAACCCGAACCAGATCGTTATCTCCGGTCCCGACAAGCAGAAGGTTGGCCAGTTCGCGGCGGAAGTCCGCGAGAAGCGTCCGCCGGAACCCTATAAGGGCAAGGGCATTCGCTACGCTGATGAGTATGTCCGCCGCAAGGAAGGCAAGACCGGTGCTAAGAAGAAGTAAGGAAAGGAGAGGCGAAAATAAATGGTTTCGAAGAAGGATTCCAACAAGGCGCGCCTTCAGCGCCACAAGCGCGTACGCGCTAAGATCAGCGGCACCGCTGAGCGTCCCTGTCTGGACGTATTCCGTTCTGCAAAGCATATTTATGCTCAGGTTATTGACGATGTAGCCGGTGTAACCCTCGTATCCGCCTCGACTGCAGAGAAGAGCTTTACCGAGTACGGCGGCAACAAGGAAGCAGCCAAGAAGATTGGTCAGATCGTTGCCGAGCGCTGCAAGGCTAAAGGGCATTGAGACTGTCGTGTTTGACCGCGGCGGCTATGTGTTCCACGGCCGCGTGAAGGAGTTGCAGATGGCGCCCGTGAGGGCGGCCTGCAGTTTTAATCGGGAGGAGGTAAAACATGGCTCAGTTTAACAGAAACGATAAGCGTGAGGACGAGTTCTCCGAGAACGTTGTAGCGCTCAACCGCGTTGCCAAGACCGTTAAGGGCGGCCGAATCTTCAAGTTCGCAGCTCTGGTCGTTGTAGGCGACGGCAAGGGTACTGTCGGTTTCGGCCTCGGTAAGGCTTCCGAGGTTCCGGATGCTATCAGAAAGGGAATTGAGGACGCCAAGAAGAACCTCGTTAAGATTTCTCTGAAGGGCACCACCATCCCGCACGAGGTTATCGGCGAGTTCGGTGCAGGCCGCGTTCTGCTCAAGCCCGCCGCACCCGGCACCGGCGTTATCGCCGGCGGCGCAGTCCGTGCCGTCGTCGAGGCAGCCGGCATCAAGAATATCCGTACCAAGTGCCTGCGCACCAACAACCCGGCGAACGTTGTCGCCGCGACGATGGAAGGTCTGAAGAGCCTGCGCGACGCAGCTCAGGTAGCTGCTGTACGCGGCAAAGCCGTAGAAGAACTGTAAGAAAGGGGTAACTGACAATGGCTAACATGAAGATTACCCTGAAAAAGAGCCTGGCTGGTCGCTTGAGAAGCACATCGCAACGGCTCATTCTTTGGGGCTTAAGAAGATCAATGACGTAACCGTTCAGCCGGACAACGCGCAGACGCGCGGCAAGGTAAAAGCAGATCGGTTACCTGCTCGAAATCGTAGAGGAGGCGTAACCCATGAAGCTGCATGAATTGACGCCTGCCGCAGGCGCTACCAAGCCGGCATACCGTAAAGGGCCGCGGCGCTGGTTCCGGCAATGGCAAGACCGCAGGTCGCGGTCACAAGGGCCAGTGGGCTCGCTCCGGCGGCGGTGTCCGTCCGGGCTTTGAAGGCGGCCAGATGCCTCTGGCACGTCGTCTGCCGAAGCGTGGTTTCCACAACATTTTCGGCACCACTTACGCACCGGTCAATGTTTCCGCTCTGGAGAAGTTTGAAGACGGCGCTGAGGTAACTGCAGAGATCCTCTGCAATGCCGGCATCGTTAAGAATGCTCGACGGCATCAAGATCCTCGGCACCGGCACGCTGACCAAGAAGCTGACCGTTAAGGCAGCTGCTTTCTCGGCTTCCGCAAAGGAGAAGATCGAAGCCGCCGGCGGGAAGGCTGAGGTGGTGTAAGGTGTTTCAAACCCTTAAAAACGCCTGGTCTATGCCCGAACTGCGCAAGAAGATGCTGTACACTCTGTTCATCATCCTGATCTTCCGCTTTGGTTCGTGTATTCCGGTTCCGTTTATTGATACCACGCTCCTGTCTCAGTATTTTGAGCAGGCATCGGTAAACGGTTCGATGCTTGGTTATCTGGATATGTTCACCGGCGGTGGTCTGTCTCGAATGCGACCATCTTCGCAATGTCCATCACCCCGTATATCAACGCATCCATCATCCTTCAGCTGCTGACTGTTGCCATCCCTGCTCTTGAGCGCATGGTAAGGACGGACGGCGGCGAGGAAGGCCGAAAGAAGATTGCAAGCTGGACCCGTTACCTCGGCGTTCTGCTCGGTCTGCTCCAGGGCCTGTCCTACTACGCACTGCTCCGCAACGGTTTCGGCGGCAAGACTATGCTGTCCAACACCGGCGCGCTTGCAGCCGTAACCATTATTGTAACTTTTACCGCAGGCACCGCGCTGATTATGTGGATGGGCGAGCATATCACCCAGAAGGGTATCGGCAACGGCATTTCGATCATCCTGTTCGCAGGTATCGTTTCCGCGGTCCGTCGCTCATGCGTACGCTGGCTAACCTGTTCCAGACCGGCACGAGCGGCATCGTTTCCGGCATTGTAATGATTATCGTCGGTCTTGCGATCGTTGTATTCATCGTTTATATGTCGAACGCAGAGCGCCGCATCCCGGTTCAGTACGCAAAGCGCGTAGTTGGCCGCAAGATGTACGGCGGTCAGTCCACCCACCTGCCGATCAAGGTCAATGCGTCCGGCGTTATGCCGATCATCTTTGCATCGTCCATCCTGTCCCTGCCGCAGACCATTTCGATGTTCTGGCAGCCGGAGAGCGGCTCGGTTGGTGCGCACATTTTAACCTGTTCTCTCAGACCAGCGTGTTCTACATTGTACTGTACGCACTGCTGATCCTCGCATTTGCATACTTCTATGCATCCATCCAGTTCAACCCCATCGAGGTCTCCAACAACCTGAAGAAGCAGGGCGGCTTCATTCCGGGCTTCCGTCCCGGCAAGCCCACCAGCGACTTCATCTCCAAGGCACTCGGCAAGGTCACCTTTGTTGGTGCGCTGTTCCTCGCTGTTGTAGCACTGCTCCCGCTGATCGTAGGCGCAGTAAACTCCAGCCTGAGAAACGTAGCACTGGGCGGCACCTCGGTTATCATCGTAGTAGGCGTTGCGCTTGATACGGTGAAGCAGATGGAAGCACAGATGCTGATGCGTCATCATAAGGGATTCCTTGAATAATTCTGGAGGCTGTGTTCAAATGAATTTAATTCTGTTGGGCGCTCCTCGGCGCCGGTAAGGGCACGCTTGCTTCTTACCTGATCGAGCAGATGGGTGTACCGAGCATTTCCACCGGTAACATCCTGCGCGAAGCGATTAAGAACAATACCCGCTCGGCCAGTCCGCTAAGGAGTATATGGATGCCGGCAAGCTGGTACCTGATGAAGTGGTTATCGGCATGCTGAAGGAGCGTATCGCTAAGCGCGACTGCAAGAGCGGTTTCATCCTCGACGGTTTTCCGCGTACGATTCCGCAGGCGGAAGCACTCGACGAGATTGCTCACATCGACTGCGCTCTGTCCCTTGAAGTTGCAGACGACGTCATCGAAAAGCGCATGACCGGCCGCCGTGTCTGCCTGCGCTGCGGTGCAACCTATCACGTTGAGGCAAATCCGCCGCGCGTGAAGGACGTTTGCGACATCTGCGGCGATAAGCTGGTCATCCGCAGCGATGATCAGGCTGAGGTCGTTCGTCATCGTCTTGAAACCTACCATGAGCAGACTGAGCCGCTCAAGGGCTACTATGAAGCCCAGGGCAAGCTCAAGAGCATCGATGGTGCGCAGGGCATCACCGCTACCGAAAAGTTTGCAGTAGAGGCGCTGGGTCTGTAATATGATTCATATCAAGACAGAAAAAGAGCTTGAAAAAATGCGTGTTGCCGGCCGCCTTACCGCTATTGCGCGTAAGGCGGCGGCAGACGCCGTAAAGCCGGGTGTTACCACCTGGGAGATCGACCGCATCGTCCGCAAGACGATTGAGGATGCCGGCGCCAAGCCGTCCTTCCTCGGCTATGGCGGCTTCCCGGGCAGCGCCTGCGTATCGCTGAATGACCAGGTCATCCACGGTATTCCTTCCAAGCATGCAGTTGTCAAGGAAGGCGATATCGTTAAGGTTGATGTTGGTGCATACATCGGCGGTTTTCACGGCGACTGCGCCTGCACGGTTCCGTGCGGTGAGGTAAGCGAAGAGGCGCAAAAGCTGATGGATGTAACAAAGCAGAGCTTCTTTGAAGGCATTAAATTTGCCCGTGAGGGCTACCGCGTATCGGATATCGGCGCAGCCGTTCAGGCTTACGTCGAGGCCAACGGCTTTTCTGTCGTGCGCGACTACGTCGGTCACGGCGTAGGCGCTGCGCTGCATGAGAGCCCGGAGGTTCCGAACTACGGCAAACCGGGCCACGGCATTCGCCTGCAGCGCGGTATGGTCATCGCGGTAGAGCCGATGGTCAATGTGGGTGTTTACACGGTCAAGGTCCTGCCGGATGGCTGGACTGTCAAGACCAGGGACGGCAAGCTGTCCGCTCACTACGAAAACACCATCGCTATTACGGATGGAGAGCCGGAGATTCTTACGATATATCGACGGCGAAGTGCTGTAATGGCAGAGATTCGTACCGCCGACATTGTGCTGTCGCTGACCGGAAGGGACAGAGGACAGCTGATGCTGGTCGTCGCAGAAGAGGGGGATTTTCTTCTGCTGGCGAACGGACGTGCGCGCCGGGCCGAAAACCCGAAGCGCAAGCGCCGCAAGCATGTGAGCCTGCAGGGCCCATGCGACGAGCGCACACGGCTTAAGCTGCAAAGCGAAAGCCGGCTGACAAACAGCGAGATCCGCAAGGCGCTCGCCCTCTGGACAGGGGACGAGAACGCAAATTGACCGAGGAGGATAAACCACAATGGCAAAAGATGATGTGATTGAGCTCGAGGGTACCGTCGTAGAGGCGCTGCCCAATGCAATGTTTCAGGTAGAGCTTCCCAACGGCCATAAGATTCTGGCGCATATCTCGGGCAAGCTGCGGATGAACTTCATCCGCATCCTTCCTGGCGACAAGGTCACCGTTCAGATGTCGCCTTACGACCTGACCCGCGGTCGTATCACTTGGCGTTCCAAGTAAGATAAAAAGCGGGCGGAGGTACGCATGTGACCTGCGCGCCAGCGGTCGCCGGACAGTTTTCCGGTGTCCCATCCCACCAAAATTTTGATGGAGGTAAAATGTCATGAAGGTAAGACCATCTGTTAAACCGATGTGCGAGAAGTGCAAGATCATTCGCCGTAAGGGCAAGGTCATGGTTATCTGCCAGAACCCGAAGCATAAGCAGAAGCAGGGCTAAGAGCACCTGACGGTGCTTATAGGGGACTTCAAAAGTCCCTCTATATACAAAAACAAGTTCCTGACGAAACTTGTTTTTGATACCCGAACGACGCGATCCGAGATCGCTGAGTCAAGGTATAAAAACCCACGCACATGTCGCGGGTTTTTATGATGACTGTTCAGCAGTCATCGAATAAATGCGCACCCAGGGGTGCGGATCATGGTTTACGCGAGCACGACAAGCACGCACGGCGAGTGCGGCGCTGCAGGAGCGGAGGCGGCTCCTATACTGTGTTTGCAAACACGCCTCAGTGTGTAACTATGGAGGTTATAATAGTATGGCACGTATTGCCGGTGTTGACCTTCCCGCGAGAAGCGCGTGGAGATCGGCCTGACCTACGTTTTCGGCATTGGCCGCAAAACGTCCAACGAGATCCTTGCTAAGACCGGTATCAATCCGGATACCCGCGTTAAGGACCTGACCGAAGAAGAGGCTGCTAAGCTGCGTGAAGTCATCGAGCGCGACTACAACGTCGAGGGTGACCTGCGCCGTGAGATCGGCCTGAATATCAAGCGTCTGGTTGAGATTGGCTGCTACCGCGGCCAGCGTCACAGACGCGGCCTGCCCGTGCGCGGCCAGCGCACCAAGACCAATGCTCGTACCCGCAAGGGCCCGAAGAAGACCATTGCGAACAAGAAGAAGTAAGGAGGGGAACGTATAAATGGCTAAGGTACAGAAGAAGGGCGCTGCGACCCGTACTCGTCGTCGTGAGCGCAAGAACATTGAAAAGGGTGCGGTGCATATCCGCTCCTCGTTCAATAACACCATGGTCACGATTACAGACCTGAACGGAAACGCCATATCCTGGGCGTCCTCCGGCGAAATGGGCTTCCGCGGTTCGCGTAAGTCCACCCGTTCGCTGCTCAGACTGCGGCTGAAACCGCTGCTGCTGCTGCTATGGAGCATGGCCTGAAGACAGTTGAAGTTTATGTTAAGGGCCCTGGCGCCGGCCGTGAGGCTGCAATCCGCGCACTGCAGGCAGCTGGTCTGGAAGTTAACATGATCAAGGATGTTACTCCGATCCCGCACAACGGCTGCCGTCCGCCCAAGCGTCGTCGAGTTTAATAGAGGAGGAACCAATAAATGGCTAAGAATACCCAGCCCGTTCTCAAGCGCTGCAAGACGCTTGGTCTTTCCCCTGCGGTACTTGGTTACCCAAGTCCACGAAGCGTCAGCCCAAGCAGAGCCGCCGCAAGCAGTCCGAGTACGGCATGCAGCTGAACGAAAAGCAGAAGGTAAAATTCATCTACGGCGTACTCGAGAAGCAGTTCCATGCTTACTACGAGAAGGCTGAGCGCAAGCAGGGCATCACTGGTGAGATCCTGCTGCAGGAGCTCGAGCGCCGTCTGGACAACGTAGTTTTCCGCATGGGCTTTGCTAACACCCGCCGTGAGGCTCGTCAGCTGGTTAACCATGCACACTTCACCGTAAACGGCAAGCGCGTTAACATTCCGTCTTACCAGGTTAAGCCGGGCGACGTAGTTGCAGTTTCCGAGAAGTCCCGTTCTACCACCAAGTTCAAGTCTCTGCTGGAAGAGAACGGCAAGAAGGCTTGCCCGAAGTGGATCGAGAAGGCTGCCGATGCCTTCGAGGGCAAGATCGTTGCTATGCCCGCCCGTGACGATATCGACTACGATGTAGCCGAGCATCTCATCGTCGAGCTGTACTCGAAATAATAGACCCTCGCTTTTGGAACAGGCGCGGCGTCTGCTTCGCCTGTTCTATCTTAAGTTTCCAACCAACGTGAAGGAGGGTACTACATGATCGAAATAGAAAACCGCGTATTGACTGTGAACAGCTCGCGGAGGACGGTTCCTACGGCAAGTTTGTCGTAGAGCCTCTTGAGCGCGGCTACGGCACCACGCTGGGCAACTCTCTGCGCCGCATCCTGCTGTCGTCTCTGCCTGGCACGGCAGCGTCCAGCATCAAGATCGATGGGGTGCAGCACGAGTTTTCTACGATCCCGGGCGTTAAGGAAGACGTTACCGAAATCGTTTTGAATGTGAAAGGCATTATCGCCAAGCTGCATTGTGATGGTCCCAAGACGGTCTACATCGAGGCCGCCGGCGAGGGCGAGGTCAAGGCTGGCGATATCCACGCAGACGGCGAGGTTGAGATCCTCAACCCGGATCTGCACATCGCTACCCTGATGAGCGACGCGCGTCTGTCCATGGAGATCACGATGACTTCCGGCCGCGGCTATGTTCCGGCTGAGAAGAACAAGCAGCATCAGACCTCCATCGGCGTCATTCCGGTGGATTCGATCTACACGCCGGTTTACATAAGGTAAACTACACGGTTGAAAACACCCGTGTACGCGACCTGACCGACTATGACAAGCTGACGCTCGAGGTATGGACCGATGCAACCATCAACGCACGCGACGCGGTTTCGCTCGGTGCAAAGGTTCTGCGCGACCACCTCGATCTGTTCGTAGACCTGTCCGAGGAAATCGGCTCCAAGTCCACCGTTGTTGAAAAGGCTGAAGCGCAGCACGATAAGGTGCTTGAAATGACCATTGAGGAGCTTGACTTCTCCGTGCGTTCGTTCAACTGCCTCAAGCGCGCAGGCATCAACACGGTTGAGGACCTCATCAACACCTCCGAGGAGGATATGATGAAGGTTCGTAACCTGGGCCGCAAGTCCCTGGAAGAGGTTATCGGCAAGCTGGAGGCTATGGGTCTCCACTTGGCGAAGTCGGAAGAGTAATCTTCGGACACTGTAACTTGAACTGTTGCGGCGGTACGATTACCGCGCCGCCGCTTTACTTTAATTTGGAGGTAAACTCACATGGCTAACAATCGCAAGCTCGGCCGTGCTACGGATCACCGTATGGCTATGCTGCGTGCGCTGGTAACCTACCTGCTGGAGAACGGCAAGGTTGAGACCACGCTCGCTCGTGCCAAGGAAGTAGGCCCGCTGACTGAGAAGATGATCACCCTGGGCAAGAAGAACACCCTGGCATCCCGCCGTCAGGCTATGGCTTTCGTAACCAAGGAAGCTGTTGTTGCTAAGCTGTTCTCTGAGATCGCTCCGGAGTACGCTAACCGCAACGGTGGCTACACCCGCATCATCAAGACCGGCCCGCGTCGTGGCGACGCAGCTGAAATGGCGATCATCGAGCTGGTTAAGTAAGTTATATTTTAACTTCTGACGACTCGATCTGTTCCAAAACAGAAAAAATGATCCTAAAAAAAAGGTTATCCAGTAGCGTGCTTATTGGATAACCTTTTTTTTTTGCCTTTTGGGATACCTATGATACTATGTAGGTAGAACGTAAATTGTCTGATCGAAAATTGGAACGTTGAAGGAGGGCTGAAAGATGTTTGCAATGTTTGATATATTGAGTTTCATCGTCCCCATCATGTTTATTGTCGTATTTGGCATCATCATTTTTTCTATCATACAGGGGATAAGCACATGGCATAAGAACAATAATTCGCCCAGATTGACCGTACCGGCGGTGATCGTTGCAAAGCGGACAGATGTCTCGCATCACCGGCATGCCAATGCAGGCGACATGAGCGGAGCGCACGGCTTTACACAACGTCGAGCACGACCTATTATGTCACGTTTCAGGTAGAAAGCGGAGACCGGATGGAATTCCATGTTTCCGGCTTGGAATACGGTATGCTCGCAGAGGGCGATACCGGCAGACTGACCTTCCAGGGGACGCGGTATCTGTCGTTTGAGCGATAGTTTTTATTCGGAAGGGGCTTGCGTATGCCGGAAAATATTCAAATGATCTGTCTGGTGCGGCTGATCGTTGCGGCTGTCTGCGGTCTGCTGATCGGTGTGGAGCGGCAGACACGCATGAAAGGCGCCGGTTCGCGTACACATGATGGTTTCGCTCGGTGCGGCACTGATGACGCTGGTCTCCTCGTATGGTTTTCTGCCTATCATTGGGAGCAGCCGGTGTTTCGGTTGATGTTTCTCGTGTGGCGGCAAGCATTGCGGCCGGTATCGGCTTCCTTGGCGCGGGCGTGATTTTCGTGCACCGCGGCGGCGTGGTCGGTCTGACGACTGCCGCCGGTCTGTGGACAACGACCGGTGTCGGCATGGCGATTGGCTGCGGCATGTATGCGCCCGGTATTACGGCAACTGCCCTCATGCTGATTGCGCAGGTGCTGCTGCGCGGTGTCGAGCGGCGCGAAAAAATGCAGGTTACCGAGCTCGTGGTCGGTCTGACAGACGGCAAAGGCGATCTTGTGCGTCTGTACGACTGGCTGGAGCAGAGGAAAATCACCGTGCGAGAGATCGATCTCAAGCGGCAGGAAGGCAGTTCGGTAAAAATCGTGCTGTACATTGCCATGCCGCGGCATTTCGATAAAGCGGATTTCTGCGGCTGCAGGAGGATATCCCGGGGTGCAGTCGGTTGAGATATAAACGGAATCGCAAAGCCGTTCGGCAGAAATGCCGGACGGCTTTTGTGCTGGATGAATAATATGATGTTGAAAAAACAGGATTTGTTTGGTATACTGTAACAAACAAATAAAGGGAGGTCCCTGCTATGAAAAAGAGAATCCCCGCAATCATCCTGATGTTTGCCCTGTTCCTGACCACATCCTATGCGGCAAACACCTATCGCAAGACGATCACCGTCACGTCCGGCGTCAATGTGGAATTCAACAACGAAGCAATCGACATGACAGACGCCAACGGTAAAGCGGTCGAGGCGTTTATCTATAACGGCACGACCTATGTGCCGATTCGTGCGGTGTCGAATGCGTTCGGTGCGGATATCGGCTATGACCGCAATACGCAGACGATTTCGATTTATGATGATTTTTCTGAGGTGGCCGCCGTTGCACATGGAATGAGTAACATTCTTACGGGTTACTCAGAGGCTATGTTTGTTGGACTGGCGTATGTTACAGGCGGAGAGCAGGAAAGCATACAAAATATGATGGACAATATGCAGACATCCAATGCTAACATGCAGAGTACATTGAAGTATCTGTCTTCTGACGATGGTTACAACACTTGTATCGGATTGCTCGATGATGCAGTAGCAAAATATAATAGTGCAATCGCGTCTTTTAATACAGCGGCACAGACATACGAGCGTTATGTACAGAATGGCAGCGATTACTATGCAGATGCGTTTGATACAGAGTTTACCAGTGCATATAACGCATATAATGATGCGCAGAACGCAATCACGGACTTCTTTTACGATTACGCTATGTGGCGTGACGTTTAAGGACAATAAATAAAAGGAGATAGAGATTATGTACCTGAAAGCAACTATCCTCACCATTGCAGGCTGGTTTATTGGAATGGTGTTAGATGCAAACATCGATTTCGGTGACCCAATGGGTTTCCTCAGTCTGCGCATCCTGTTTCCCATCTTGGCCATGGGACTGTGCATCCTGCATGAGCTGAGACGCGGCAGCAGCCGCTAACCCGCAAAATTTGCGGCTCACACGCCTAAATTTGTGCATTTTCACGGTAAAAACGGATATTTTTATTGCAAAAACGCTTGCAATGTACGGCAATGCGTGATATACTATCAGTGTAAGATGATAAGTAACCGTAAGGAGTGGCCAAGTGCCACTCCTTACGCTTTGCTCGGAGAAAATTTTTTCAGTAAGGAGGGACGGCTTTGCAGGCAAAGCAGATCGTAGCCCGCGTAGAGGAACTGGTAAAGCCTTTGTGTGAACAGGCTGGTGTTTCCCCTGTGGGATGTGGAGTTTGAAAAGAGGGCGGACAGTACATGCTGACCGTCACCGTGGATCGACCGGAGGGCGTCAACATTGACCAGTGCGAGCAGGTTTCGCGCGCACTTGATCCTATGCTGGATGAAAAGGAATTTGACGATATGCCGTCCTATACGCTGTGCGTTTCCTCGGCAGGTATGTCGCGCCGCCTCAAGCGTCCGGAGCATTTCCAGGCGTTTATGGGTCAGACCGTCGAAGTAGGCTTTTACAAGCCGATGAACGGCATGAAGCAGATCGAGGGCACACTCATCGGCTATGACAACGGTGCCGTAACGCTGGAAGTGAACGGCGAGCAGACCGTATACGAACCCAAAGACATTGCCGCAGTTCGACTGGCGGTAGAGATATAAGAAGGAGCTGAATAGGAAAAAATGGTTAACGCAGAATTTTTTTTGACGCGCTGGAACAGCTGGAAAAGGAAAAAGGCATTCCGGTAGACTATATGCTCGACCGTGTAGGTCAGGCGCTGATCACCGCCTACAAGCGCGATAACGACGGCATGACCGACAATGTTTATGTTGAGCCGGACCGCGACAAGAAGACCATTCACATGTTTGTCCGCAAGACGGTTGTCAAGGCGGAGGATCTGTACGAGCCGTACGAGGAGATCACTCTCGAGGAGGCTGCCGAGTACAAGAACAACCCGATGGTAGGCGATATCATTGATATCGACATCCCGACTAAGTCCTTCGGCCGCATTGCTGCCCAGACTGCAAAGCAGGTTATCATTCAGGGCATCCGCGAGGCAGAGCGCGGCATGGTTATCTCCGAGTTCGAGAGCAAGGAGCACGAGATCCTGAACGGCGTGGTTGCCCGCATCGATCCGCGCTCCGGCACCGCTTATCTGGATGTTGTTTCCGGCGGTGAGAAGAGCGAGGCCGTTCTGGCTGCTTCCGAGCAGGTGCGCGGTGAGGTTCTGACTGAGGGTCAGCGCCTGAAGGTTTACCTGATCGAGGTTCGCCGCGGCACCCGCGGCCCGCAGGTCGTTGTTTCCCGCACCCACCCGGGTCTGGTTAAGCGCCTGTTTGAGCTGGAGGTGCCGGAGATCCACTCCGGTATCGTCGAGGTCAAGTCCATCGCGCGCGAGGCAGGCAACCGCACCAAGATCGCTGTTGTTTCTCACGATGAGAACGTCGATCCGATCGGCGCATGCGTTGGTACCGCGTGCGCGTGTTGCCAACATCACCGGCGAGCTGAACGGCGAGAAGATCGATATCATCAAGTGGAACGAGGATATGGCGCAGTTCGTTTCTGCGGCACTCGCTCCGGCTGATGTTATCAATGCCACCATGCAGGCGGACAACAAGTCCTGCCGTGTCATCGTTCGGACGACCAGCTGTCCCTGGCCATCGGCAAGGAAGGCCAGAACGCACGACTGGCAGCCAAGCTGACCGGCTGGAAGATCGATATCGCTCCTGAGTCTCAGGGCGAATAAGCAAGCGGAGGTGCGGCAGAATATGGTACAGAAGAAGATTCCCATGCGGCAGTGCCTCGGCTGCCGTGAAATGTTCCCGAAACGGGAGCTGATCCGCGTGGTGCGTTCGCCGGAAGGCGAGCTTTCGCTGGATTTCAAAGGGCAAGGCACCCGGCCGCGGCGCATATCTGTGCGGCAAGCCGGAATGTCTGAAAAAAGGCCCGCAAGAGCCGTGCGATCGAGCGCGCGCTTAGTGTAGAGGTGCCCGAGTCGGTTTACGACCAGCTCGAGCAGCAGATGGAACAGGAGGGTGCAAATGGCAACTGATCCGGTTCTGAGAATGCTCGGTCTGGCACGCCGTGCCGGCAAGCTGGCCTACGGCGACGAGCTGGTGCGCGAGGCGTGCTTCGACCACAAGACCCGCTGTGTGTTCATTGCGGGTGACGCAGGCGCAAATGCAGCGAAAAAGCCGCATTTTACGCCGATAAAGCCAATGTGCCGTGCGTGACGCTGCCGCACGGCAAGCTGGAACTCGGCAGCGCGATCGGCAAGGCAGGCTGCGCGATGTGCGCGGTAGCGGACATCGGCATGGCGGCAGCAGCCGTAAATAAGCTGGCGGAGCAGGATCCTGCATACGCCGAAGTGGCGCAGCAGCTTAGCGAAAAGAACGTAAAGATCCAGTCCGCAGGGGCGTCAAAAAGCATAAGGATAAGGCGGAAAAGACCGAGGAAGCGCCGGTCAAGACCGAAAAATCGGCAGAGGAGAAGCCGAAGCGCACCTACCGTAAGCCGTCCGGCGAGAAGCGTCCCTATCGGAAGAACGATGAGAATAAGCGTCCTTACCGTAAAGCCGACGGCGATAAGCGCCCGTACCGTAAGGAAGGCGACCGTCCGTATCGCAAGAACGACGGCGATAAGCGCCTGTTCCGCAAGGACGGCGAATCCCGTCCGTATCGCAAGAATGACGGCGAGAAGCGCCCGTTCCGCAAGGACAGCGACCGTTCGTATCGCAAGAACGACGGCGAGAAGCGCCCGTTCCGCAAAGACAGCGAATCCCGTCCGTATCGCAAGAACGACGGCGAGAAGCGTCCGTTCCGCAAAGACGGCGAACGCCGCCCGTACCGTAAAGCGGTGCCGGCAAGCCGAGCTTCAACAGCGGCAAGCGCAGCTTCCGCAATAAAACGTAATTTCCCGCGCCGCAGCGCATTCCAATAGCAAAGCATAGCTTTGCATCAAATGTGCGAGCTTTGCCCGTGCATTTGATACCAGAGCGGAGAAAAGTTTCGACACAGGAGGAACTTTTCAGCTTTTGGACGTATCCGAACATTGTTCGGTACGTCCTTTCTCGTTCAAAACCGTGGTTTTGAACGAAGTGTAAGGAGGTTATTGCCCATGGCATTAGACAATAAATATCGGGTACACGAGGTCGCAAAGGACTTCGGCGTATCCACCAAGGGAGATCACTGAAATTCTGACGAAGTATCGCTCTGCACCGAAGAATCACATGCAGGTGCTTGACGATACCGACCTGTCGGTCATTTTCGAGTATCTCACCCAGCATAATCAAGTAAGTGACATGGAAGGTACGCTGAACGCACAGGGTGCATCCCGCAAGAAGCCGGAGCAGTCCAAGGCGGAAACCAAACAGCAGACCGAGTCCAAGAGAGAGGAGCCTATCGTGCAGCAGCAGCCGACACAGAGCAAGGTAAAGCAGGTTCACCGCATTGATACCCGCGGCACCGGCGACGTAAACCTTGCAAAATATGATGATCATGTAGATAAGCTGGTTGACGCAAAGGCCGAGCGAATGGAGTCCAAGGGCAGCAAGAAGCAGAAGCTGACCAAGAAGTCCGACCAGCGCTCAAGCCGTTCGGCAACAAGCGCCGTCAGGAGGAGCAGGAGAAGATGCGCCGCCTGCAGCGTCAGCAGCAGATGGCAGCACTTAAGAAGATTCCGGTAAAGGTAATGATTCCGGAGGAGATTTCCGTCGGTGAGCTGGCTTCCCGTATGAAGCGCACCGCAGCGGATGTTATCAAGGGTCTCATCAAGCTGGGCGTTATGGCGTCCATCTCCGAGGTGATCGACTACGATACCGCAGCCATCGTTGCAGAGGAAATGGGCTGCAAGGTTGAGAAGGAAGTACACGTTACCATCGAGGAGCAGCTGTTCGATGAGCACGAGGATAAGGAAGAGGAGCTGCAGCCGCGCGATCCGGTCGTGGTGGTTATGGGCCACGTTGACCACGGCAAGACCTCCATCCTCGACGCGATCCGCCGCACTCAGGTGACGGCGGGCGAGGCCGGCGGCATTACCCAGCACATCGGCGCCTACCGCGTGGATATCGACGGCCAGTTCATTACCTTTCTGGACACCCCCGGCCACGCCGCGTTTACCTCCATGCGGGCCCGCGGCGCGCAGGTAACCGATATTGCGATTCTGGTCGTAGCAGCCGATGACGGCGTTATGCCGCAGACCATCGAGGCGATCAACCACGCCAAGGCAGCAAACGTGCCGATCATCGTTGCCGTAAATAAGATCGACAAGCAGGGTGCAAACCCGGATCGTGTGCTTCAGCAGCTCACCGAGTACGAACTGGTACCGGAGGAATGGGGCGGTCAGACCATCGTCTGCAACATCTCCGCAAAGTTCGGTCAGGGCATTGACAACCTGCTCGAAATGGTACTGCTGACCGCTGAAATGGCTGACCTCAAGGCAAACCCGAACCGTAAGGCACACGGTACCGTCATCGAGGCAAAGCTGGATAAGGGCCGTGGTCCGGTTGCAACCCTTCTGGTACAGAACGGCACCCTGCATGCAGGCGATACCGTTATCGCGGGTACCTCTGTCGGCCGCGTTCGCGCAATGACCAACGACGACGGCAAGAAGATTGAGTCCGCAGGCCCGTCCGTTCCGGTCGAGATCATCGGTCTGGCTGAGGTTCCGGGTGCAGGCGATATCTTTGACGCCGTAGACGACGAGAAGATGGCTCGTGAGCTGGTTGAGCAGCGCAAGGACAAGGAGAAGGAAGAGCGCAACAAGCTGTTCCACAAGGTAACGCTCGATAACCTGTTCGATTCCATTCAGCAGGGCGAGATGAAGGAGCTGGATATCATCGTCAAGGCCGACGTACAGGGCTCGGTCGAGGCGGTTCGTTCCTCTCTCGAGAAGCTGACCAACGACGAGGTTCGCGTGCGCGTTATCCACGGTGCCGTTGGCGCCATCAACGAGTCCGACGTTATGCTGGCTGCTGCTTCCGGCGCGATCATTGTTGGCTTTAACGTTCGTCCGGACCGCACCGCTACCGACTCCGCTGCACAGCAGGGCGTTGATATGCGTATGTACCGCGTTATTTATGATGCCATCGAGGAGATGGAGCAGGCTATGAAGGGCATGCTCGAGCCGAAGTTCAAGGAAGTTGTTCTCGGCCACGCAGAGGTTCGTCAGGTGTTCAAGATCACCGGCGCAGGCGCGGTTGCAGGCTGCTATGTACAGGACGGCAAGATTCAGCGTAACGCTGAGGTTCGCGTAGTCCGTGACGGCATCGTATTCCACGAGGGCCACCTGAATACCCTCAAGCGCTTCAAGGACGATGTGAAGGAAGTTGCCACCTCTTACGAGTGCGGTATGACCATTGAGAAGTTCAATGATATCAAGGAAGGCGACATCATTGAGTGCTTTGTTATGGAAGAAGTGAAGCAGTAAAGCGCTTCTTCTAAGGGGGACGCTGTCCCCTTAGATACCAAATTGGTTCCCAAAGGAAACCAATTTGGATAACCCCTCTCGTTTGCACGGCAAACGAGGGTTCCGGACACTTGTCCGGAAGCAGTGGTATAAAAGTCCGGCGGAGCTGGACTTTTATGGGGAATTGAATCACGCACTGCGGTGCGTGTGAAAATGCGCGATAGCGCATTTTCCTATACGACCGGAGGAATGTGCAGAGTGGAAATAGAGAATCATTCTCCATTTTCCATTCTCAATTCTCCATTATTTAACCAATCCTCACGAAGGAGGTTTGATTTGTAAAATGTCTACTCGAATTGATCGTATTTCCGAAGAAGTGATGAAGGCATTGGCAGAGGCGATGCGCTCTGTCAAGGACCCGCGTGTACAGGAGGCTATGGTTTCCGTGGTACACTGTGATGTTACCAACGATCTGCGTTATGCGAAGTGCTATATTTCCGTACTCGGCAGCGAGCAGCAGACCAAGGACGTGATGAAGGGCCTGAAGTCTGCGGCAGGCTGGCTGCGCCGCGAGGTTGGCCACAAGGTACAGCTGCGCTACGCGCCGGAGCTGGTATTTGAGCTGGATCAGTCCATCACCCACGGTGCACACATCTCCGAGGTGCTGCACGAGCTGAAAAATGAAGGCAAGCTGGGAGAGGAGGACGCAGAATGATCGTTGACGTTGCTGGCGCTGCTGCTGCGCTGCAGGCAGCGGACGACATTCTCATCCTGACTCACCGCAGACCGGACGGCGACACGGCAGGCTGTGCCGGTGCGCTCTGCCGCGGTCTGCAGCAGATTGGCAAGCGCGCATATATTCTGGAAAATCCGGAGATTACCAGGCGTTATGCGCCGCTGATCGTGCCGTATTATCCGCCGGAGGATTTCGTTCCGGCGTATGTGGTTTCGACCGATATTGCTGAGGAAAAGCTGTTTCCGGACACGGCCGAGCCGTACAAGGGCAAGGTCGATTTGGTCATTGACCATCACGGCTCGAATGACGGCTTCGGCAAAAAAATCTCATCCGGCCGGATGCAGGCGGCTGTGCCGAGGTGCTGTACGATGTGCTGACGGCGCTCGGTGTTAAGTTCACGGCCGACATTGCAGAGTGCATTTATATCGGTGTTTCGACAGATACGGGCTGCTTTAAGTTCTCGAATACGACCGCGCATTCGCATGCGGTAGCGGCGGCCTGCCTGACTGCCGGTATCGACGGCGGTGAGATCAACCGCGTGCTGTTTGAGACCAAATCGCGTCCGCGTTTTGAGATGGAGCGCATTGTATTTGATACGATGGAGTTCCACGAGAACGGCGCGATCGCGGTTGCCGTGCTCTGGCGCAGGGATATCGACCATGCAGGCGCGGATATGGACGATCTGGACTCGATTGCATCGCTTACGCGCCAGATTGAGGGCGTACAGATCGGTATCACGCTGACCGAGAAGCCGGACGGCACGGTTCGCGTTTCCGTCCGCACCACCAAGGAGATGGACGCGGCCGCTATCTGCAAGAAGGTCGGCGGCGGCGGTCATGTCCGTGCGGCAGGTGCGAGCTTCACCTGCGGCATGGCGGAGGCCAAGGCTGCTATGCTGAAGGCGGCAGAGGAGCAGTTTCATGCAGCAAAGTGACCTGAACGGCATTCTGCTGATGAACAAGCCGCAGGGCTTTACCTCGCACGATGTGGTTGCCAAGCTGCGCGGTATTCTGCATACGCGCAGGATCGGTCACGGCGGCACACTCGACCCGATGGCGACCGGTGTTCTGCCGGTATTCGTCGGCGGTGCGACCAAGGCGGCAGATTTTGCCGCAGCGCAGGATAAGGGAATACGTTGCCGGGTTCACGCTCGGCTACTGCACGGATACGCAGGATGTCACCGGCGAAATGCTCCAGACCAGCGAACGCTATGCCGCGGAATACGCGGTAAAGCAGATGGTGCTGCGCTTTATCGGTCCGCAGCAGCAGGTGCCGCCCATGTACTCGGCGGTCAAGGTGAACGGCCAGAAGCTGTATGACCCTAGCCCGCAAGGGCAGAGAAGTGGAGCGTCCGGCGCGCGATATCATTGTGCACGAAATGGACCTGCTCGACTTCGACGAGAATGCCCAGAAGGGCACGCTGCGGTGCAAGGTCAGCAAGGGCACCTATGTCCGCACACTGGTCAATGACCTTGGCGAAAAGCTGGGCACGCTGGCCGTGCTGCACAGTCTGGAGCGCACCCGTTCGGGCGCGTATGAGCTGGCGCAGTGCCATACCTTTGCCGAGTGTGAGCAGGCAATGGCAGAGGGCACCATGCAGCAGCTTCTGCTGCCGACCGACAGCCTGTTTACCGATAGACCCGCCGTTTCGCTCACCGATGAGGGCGCAGAGCGCATTGCGAAGGCGCAGTCGTATTTCCGCGCCAGACCGACAGCCTGCCGGAAACCGCAGATACCATCTGCCGTGTGTACCATCAGGATAAATTCCTCATGCTCGGTCAGGTGAGAGAGCTGGATAAGGGCGGTTTTGGTCTGTTTGTATACAAAAACTTCCGATAAGTTTTTGCATACAAACAGAAATGGAGAATTGAAAATGGAAAATGGATAATGAAGGTATCGCGCCTTGCGCGATGATTTAATAAGCGCGAAGCGCCGCATTCATTCTCAATTCTCAATTTTCAATTATCAATTTTTTCAGGGGATTCCCTTATGATAGAAGTTACAAAGCCGCGTGCCATCGCGCTCGGCTACTTTGACGGCGTGCATCTGGGCCATCGGGCGCTCATGCAGCGTGCGGTCGAGCGTGCCAAGCAAATCGGCGGCACGAGTGCGGTTTTCACATTTGATGTGCATCCGGATTCGGTTGTCATGGGCCGTCAGGTGCCGCTGCTGACCGCAAATGCATATCGCACCGAGGAGATCAAAAAGCTCGGCGGTGTGGACGAGGTTATTTTCGGCCACTTTGACCATGAAATGCAGCACATGGACTGGCGCGATTTTATCCACAAGCTGCTCATCGGTCGCTTCAATGCGGGCTGGATTATCTCGGGACGCAATAACCGTTTCGGCTATAAGGGGCAGGGCAACGCAGAAGGCATGGCTATCGAGTGCGAAAAGGCCGGCATCGGCTATGACTGCATCGAGGATGTCAAGATTGACGGCATTGTGGTGTCCTCCACCTATATTCGTCAGCTGATTTCGCAGGGCGATATGGAAGGTGCGGCTAAGTTTCTCGGTCATCCGTATACGGTTTCCGGCATTGTGGAGCACGGACGGCGTGTCGGCACAAGCGTGCTGCAGGTGCCGACGGTCAATCTGCGTCTGCCGACCGAAATGGCGCTGCCGCCGTACGGCGTGTACGCAACCCGCGTTCTGGTGGACGGACAGAGCTATATCGCAGCGACCAATATCGGTGTAAAGCCGACATTTTTGGACGGCGGTGCACCGACCATCGAGCCGCATCTGCTCGACTTTACGGGCGATCTGTACGGCAAGATGATCCATGTGGAGCTGCATAAGTTCCTGCGTCCGGAAATGCAGTTTGAATCGGTGGAGGCGCTCAAGACCGCCATCGAGGAAAATGTGCAGCAGACCAGAGAATTTTTCAAAGAGAAATAAGAAAAAGGCGGTATCGCTGCATAGCGGTACCGCCTTTCTGTATCTCAGGGAACAATTTGGTTGACAATCAAGGGATCGTTCGGTATCATCAAGGTACAAGAATAAGGATAGAGAATCGGGAGAGAGACAATATGAAGAAATCGGTCAAATGTGCAGTGACAGCGGCGCTGCTCCTTCTGCTTTGTGCGGTTGGGATCTATGGCATATTCTTTGCACCACGGAAGATCGGCTGTGCAGTCGATGATTCGTTTTCGTGGAAGGCGTACAGCTATACGCCGGTGACGAGCAAAACGATTTATAACTATGCGTTCCCGTCCGAAGAAATTACACTTTCTGCGGAAAATCGGGAGACGATCGTGCAGCTGCTTGCAGACAGTAAGGGCAAGCGGCGCTTTCCGGGCAGATGGACACCGTACGGCACGAATACCAGGATTCCGTGCGTTATTGCAGTGCAAATAGACAGCGCGGAAGCAGATTATATGCTCTTTCTGTGCAGGAATGATTCGGAAGAGTTGCTGCTGCTGAAAACAGAACTACATGGCAAGGACAGATGGTATACGCTGGAGAGTCCGGCGCTTGCGGCGGCTCTGAATACCCTGTATCCGTATGATACCACAGGCAGCACGGTAACGCATACTGTCGGAACAAACTAAAAAGCTGCGGTTAAACCGCAGCTTTCAGTCTGTCGATAAAGTCAATCTATCGTTTTTACTTTTCGCGGCAGCACGCATAAAATAGAATTTGCACAGCAAATTCATAATTCCCGGGGCGTGTACCTCGGGAATTATACAAGGGACGAAAAATTGTGCCCGTAGGGCGCGGCTTTCGTCAAGATTCGATTGAAAGCGTGGTTTCAATCGAGGCTGCTCGAAAAACGGGTTTTTTTCGACAGCCTCAAAAGCTGCGGTTTAACCGCAGCTTTTTGCCGCAAAAGGCGGAAAAAAGCCGCCTGATAAATCAGACGGCGATTTTCCCTCAAAGAGCAGGTAAAAGAGTAAAGAAAGAAAAAAAGAAAAAAAGAGAGCAAATGAAATATAAAAACCAATGTGGTTGTTGGTTATTGTCGATTTGTTGTGTTCCTTAGAACAATTATTATTATAGTCGTTTTAGATAAAAATACAATAGATTTTTTTGTTTAATGTTCCAGAGAAAATGCAAAAGTTTTTTGTGCATATACTACAAAAATAACATCTGTAAATTGTAGGGAAACACAAAGAAAAGGGAAAACAAGCCGAAATCTCAAAAATCCGGCGGCAGCGGGAACGATTTGCCGCTGCAAAACGTGTTGCTGGTGAAAGGAGGAGAGAGCAATGCAGACAAAACTCAGGTCGGACGCATTTCTGCAGCAGGCGATGGACACCTGCGGCGACGCGGTCTACCGCTTAGCTTTGTGCAGACTGAACAGCCGCGCGGACGCAGAGGACGTCTATCAGGAAGTCTTTCTCCGGCTGCTGCGGGACGACACCGATTTCCGCGACACCGAGCACCTGAAAGCATGGCTGCTGCGCGTAACGCTCAGCCGGTGCGCCGATCTTCGCCGGTCGGCGTGGTTTAAGCGCACCGCACCGATGGAAGCTGTGCCGCGGATGCTGCCGCTCCGGAACCGGAAAGCAGCAGTGAGCTGTGGCAGGCGGTACACGCGCTGCCGGACGATCAGCGAATCGCGGTGTGGCTGCACTATGTGGAGGGCTACCGCACGGAGGAGATCGCGGAATGGTCGGTTGCCGTCCGGCAACGGTACGCACGCGGCTGCATCGCGCAAAAAGCAATTAAAGCTGGATTTGGAGGGATCTCACGATGAAGAACAACTGGAACGAACTGAAGGACATCAAGGCTCCGCAGGAGCTGAAGGAGCGCACGCTGGCAGCAGCTCGTGAAGCGCGTAAGCTGACGAACGAACCGCTGCATGCGGTGCTGCGCCATCCGTGGGGAATGGCAAAGCGCCTTCTGGCGGCAGCCTGCGCGTTCGGTATTGTGCTGGGCGGCACGGCGGTTTATCGCACGCATAATGGCACCGCGCAGACCGGCAGTGCAGCCGTAGCGGACGCCATCAATCACACATTCGGCTTTGCAGCCTATGCCGCCGATACCGGCGAGCTGCGTCAGCCGAAGGACAGCAAGATTGTGTTCGACACCGGCAGCGGCGCGGACGACCTGGAAAAGGGTTTCTACCCGGCTGTCTGTTCAAGGTGACCGGCGAGGATATCAAAACCGTATCCGCGACCATCGACAAGGGCGCAGTCTACCGCACAAAAACCGTCAAGGATACATCGGCCGACCGCGACGAGTGGGTGCGCTCGATGCATCAGGGCACGAACCCCGAACTCGACGGTGCCGATACCGTGATGGTCTGGGGCAACGGCGTTGAGGGCGCAGAGCAGATGTACGCCGACCTGTGCTGGAAGCTGGACAACGGCTTCACCGATGCGTACGACCCGGACACCAGCTACGGTCTGTGGCTGCCCAGCCAGCCGGAAACCACGGACGATGATCTGCAGGATTCGTGGCACAAGGCCGTGGACGGCTTTGAGGGCGCAAAGCTGACCGTCACCATCACCTTTACTGACGGCTCGGAGCAGACCCGCTCGATGACGCTGCACACCGGCAAGCTGGGCGTGGAATACAAGGACGATACATCCGGTCCGAGCCTTACCGGCGAAGTGCTGACCGATGAGCAGGCCGCAGCGGAAGGCTATATCTATGGCGTCTATGCGGATATTGAGTAATTGAAGATATGTGCCGTTCGTCCAAAATCATCAAAAATTAGTATAGTGCATGAAAATTTCCTCTGAATCTTGTGTTCAGAGGAAACTTTTTTTGCGGAAAAATGGGAATATACCTTGAAAAATACGGTGTTATCGCATAAAATAGAAGAAGTTTAGTTCGTAAATGAGGCGAAAGTATGCTCAACATAGTTTTGGTCGAGCCGGAGATACCCCAGAATTGGGGCAACATCGCACGCACCTGCGCGGCGACAGGCTGTGCTGCATCTGGTCGAGCCACTCGGCTTTGCTATCGACGACAAACGCATGAAGCGGGCCGGGCTGGATTACTGGCATCTGCTCGATGTGCGTATGTATAAAAATCTGGATGAATTTTTGAGAAAAATCCGGACGGCCGCTACTTCTATGCGACAACAAAGGCACCGCACGCCTATCATGAGGTGGAATACCGCGACGGCGACTACCTGATGTTCGGCAAAGAGACCCGCGGTCTGCCGGAAGCGCTGCTCATCGAGCACCGGAACGCTGCGTTCGCATTCCCATGAGAGAGGGCGCGCGCAGCCTTAATCTGTCTAACTCGGTCGCTGTTATCGTGTTTGAGGCACTGCGGCAGACCGGTCTTTGAAAATCTGAGACTTGTGGGACCGTTCCCACAGGCATAAAGGAGTAAAGAATGGAAAAGATTCATATTTTGACCGATTCCTCGTCGGATATTCCGCACGATCTGGTAGAGGCGCACGGCATTGAGATCGTTCCGATCATGCTGACGCATGAGGGACGCAGCTTCCGCGAATATTACGACATCACATCCGAGGACTACTGCAGGCTGCTCGAGACCAGCAGCGAGATTCCCGGCACGGCCATGACTACGCCGACCGTATTCCTCGAGTCCTACAACCGTGCATTTGAGCGCGGCTGCACGCATCTGCTGGCGGTGCTCATCAACGGCAACGGCTCGGGCACTTATCAGGCGGCGTGTCTTGCAAAATCCATGTTCGAGGAGGAGCAGGGTGAGGGTAAAATGACCATCGAGGTCATCGACTCCAAGACATACACCTATATTTACGGACACATTGTTGTCAAGGCTGCCGAAATGCGCGAGCAGGGCGAGAGCTTTGACGCGATCGTCAGCGTGGTAAAAGCCGTCTTAACCGCGTGGAAGCCTACCTCGGGTGTACAGCCTCAAGTTCCTCAAGAAGTCCGGCCGTTATTTCGGGCGGCGCGGCCTTCGTGGGTGAGGCGCTCGGTCTCAAGCCCATCAGCCATGTGTATGACGGTGCGGTAAAGGTGTGTGACAAGGTGCGCGGTGAGAAGGCACTCGTTGCCGGAATGAGCAAAAAGTCTCCGCCCGTGTGGTGCAGCCGGATAAGCAGACGGCTATCCTGCTCTACTTGGTGACGTACCCGCAGAGCGTCTGGATGAAATGGAAAAGCGTCTGCGTACCGAAATTGATTCCGCGATGTGGAACGCGTAGCGATCGGTCCTTCGGTTCTGACAAATACTGGTCCGCTGGCGATGGCTGTAGCGTATTATGGAACGCCGCGGATTGATGCAAAAATTGTGAATGTTGTTTAATATTTCGCAACTTTTTTGGCGAAAAACGCAAAATCCTCTAAAAGCGAGTTGGAATGTGATGATTTTCACAATTTTTGTTTGCGAATGGCACGAATTACGAGTATAATTCTGTATTGGAAACGGAATTATTTAAGTAATAAGTTCGTGCTTTTGTTCCTTATCGTAACTTTATAATACATCTTAAAGGAGAGGGATATTTATGCAGTATAACAAGAAGAGCGTTGAGGATATCGACGTATCCGGCAAGAAGGTAATTGCCCGCTGCGATTTTAACGTACCGCAGGACGAGAACGGCAACATCACCGACGATAAGCGCATCCGTGCTTCGCTGGAGACCATCAACTACCTGCTGGATCACAACGCTGCTGTAATCCTGTGCTCGCACCTCGGCCGTCCGAAGGGCGAAGTAAACATGAAGTATTCGCTGGCTCCGGTCGCTAAGCGCCTGAGCGAGCTGCTTGGCAAGGAAGTCAAGCTGGCAAAGGACGTTGTAGGCGAGGACGCTAAGAAGCTGGCCGCTGAGGTCAAGCCGGACGAGGTCGTTCTGCTTGAGAATGTTCGTTGGGCGAGACCAAGAACGACGCTGCGCTGGCAAAGGCTATGGCTGACATGGCTGACATTTACGTCAACGACGCATTCGGCACCGCACACCGTGCACACGCTTCCACCGCAGGCATCGCAGATTACCTGCCGGCTGTATGCGGCTTCCTGATCAAGAAGGAAATCTCTATCATGGGCAAGGGCCCTGAGCGACCCGGCTCGTCCGTTCGTTGCAATCCTGGGCGGCGCCAAGGTTTCCGACAAGATCGGCGTTATCGAGAACCTGATCGACAAGTGCGACACCATCATCATCGGCGGCGGCATGGCCTACACCTTCTCCAAGGCACAGGGCGGCGAGATCGGCACCTCTCTCTGCGAGGAAGACAAGATCGAGCTGGCACTCGGCCTGCTCAAGAAGGCTGCTGACAAGGGCGTTAAGCTGCTCCTGCCGGTTGACACCGTTTGTGCAGATCACTTCGGCGCAGACGCTGCTCCGGTCGTATACGAGGCTGGCAAGATCCCGGCTGACATGATGGGCATGGACATCGGCCCGAAGACCGTAGAGCTGTTCTCTGAGGCTGTCAGGACGCAGGCACGGTTGTTTGGAACGGCCCGATGGGCGTATTCGAGTTCGACACCTTTGCGGCCGGCACCAAGGCGGTTGCCAAGGCAATCGCTGAGAGCAAGGCTGTTTCCATCATCGGCGGCGGCGACTCCGCAGCTGCTGTTGAGAAGCTGGGCTTTGCTGACAAGATGACCCACATCTCCACCGGCGGCGGCGCTTCTCTGGAGTTCCTCGAGGGTCTGGAGCTGCCGGGCATCGCATGCCTGCAGGACAAGTAAGTCCATTAGGAACGCTTTATATCGGAGCGCGTTCTGTTGAGCGCTCCGTATAAATACATAAAGATTTAAGACGGAAAAGTCCGTCCGAATGTTTGAAAGGGGTAAAACCAACATGAATCGCAGATACCGTAAAACCATTATCGCCGGCAACTGGAAAATGAATAAAACTCCCGCCGAGGCTACGGCTCTGATCGAAGAGATGAAGCCGCTTCTGTCCAAGACCAAGTGGTGCGAGATGGTTCTTTGCGTACCGTTCACCGATATTCAGGCTGCTGTAAAGGCTGCTAAGGGCTCCAAGATTGCAATCGGCGCTGAGAACATGCACTTCGAGAAGTCCGGCGCTTTCACCGGCGAGATTTCCGCTGACATGCTCAAGGATCTGGGCGTAAAATATGTTATCATCGGCCACTCCGAGCGCCGGCAGTACTTCAATGAGACCGACGAGGCTTGCGGCAAGAAGGTTCAGGTCGCTCTCGAGAACGGTCTGCGCCCGATCCTGTGCGTAGGCGAGTCTCTGACCGAGCGCGAGCAGGACGTTACCATGGAAGTTATCCGCAAGCAGATCAAGATCGCTCTGCAGAACGTAGCTGTTGAGGACATTAAGAAGGTTGTCATCGCTTACGAGCCGATCTGGGCAATCGGAACCGGAAAAACCGCTACCGCAGAGCAGGCTAACGAGGTTTGCTCCGCTATCCGTGACTGCCTGCGCGAGAAGTACGGCGCACGCGCTGCACGCGGCATCACCATCCAGTACGGCGGCTCTATGAACGCCAAGAACGCCGCCGAGCTGCTGGCCCAGCCCGACGTAGATGGCGGCCTGATCGGCGGTGCCTCCCTGAAGAGCGCTGACTTCGCTACCATCGTAGAAGCAGCTAACCAGTAAGATAAGGATACGGAAGGGAAACGCTCCCTCACCGTTTTGCGGAGGGGGACATGGTGATATCGTGTCCCCTTTTATTCTCTTATCGTTCGCTTCTGTAAAGGAGTTTTATCAGTATGAAAAAAACCACTATGCCGGGCATGCCGGAGGTAGAGGTAGTCGAGATCAAGACTTCCGCACCGGTTAATGTTCTGGCAGATCCGGCTCCTGCAAAAAAGCCGGCGGCAAAGCGTACCCGCAAGACCGCTGCGGCAAAGACAACTGCAGCCAAGACTGAGGCGAAAAAGCCGGCAGCCAAGCGCGGCCGCAAGCCCAAGGCAGCCACCGCTGCTGCCAAGAAGGCAGAGGGTCCGAAGAAGCCGACCGCTCTGATCATCATGGACGGCTTCGGCCACCGCGAGGGAGACCAAGGGCAACGCCATCGAGGCTGCTAAAAAGCCGAATCTCGATAAGATTTTCGCAGAGAACCCGCTCACCTATATCGGTGCATCCGGTCTGGACGTTGGTCTGCCGGACGGCCAGATGGGCAACAGCGAGGTCGGCCACACCAATATCGGCGCGGGACGCGTTGTATATCAGGAGCTGACCAGAATCACGAAATCAATCCAGGACGGCGATTTCTTCGAGAATCCGGCTCTGATGAGCGCGATCAACCAGTGCAAGTGGTTTGATTCCACCCTGCACATTTTCGGTCTGCTGTCTGACGGCGGTGTGCATTCCCACATTGACCACATGTTTGCGCTGCTCGAGCTGGCACGCCGCAATGGTCTGCGCAAGGTTTGCTTCCACTGCTTCATGGACGGCCGTGACACGCCGCCGCAGTCCGGTATCGAGTATATCGACCGCCTGCAGGCCAAGATCGACGCTGTCGAGGTCGGCTGCATCGCAACCGTATCCGGCCGTTACTACGCAATGGACCGTGATAAACGCTGGGATCGCGTACAGAAGGCGTACCACGCTATCGCACTCGGAGAAGGCGAGCACGCTGCTACCGCACACGAGGCTATGGAGCAGTCCTACGCAAACGGCGTAACCGACGAGTTCGTTGTTCCGGTTATCGTTACCGAGGGCGCAACCGTCAAGGACGATGACGCGATCATCTTCGCAAACTTCCGTCCCGACCGTGCGCGTGAGATCACCCGTGCATTCGTTGATCCGGAATTCACCGGCTTTGAGCGCGTACAGCCTAAGATCCACTACGTCTGCATGACGCAGTATGATGCTACTATTCCGGGCGTGGAGATCGCCTTCAAGCCGCAGAGCCTGAAGAACACGTTCGGCGAATATATCTCCGATCTGGGTATGACCCAGCTCCGCATTGCCGAGACCGAGAAGTACGCGCACGTTACGTTCTTCTTCAACGGCGGCGTTGAGAAGGAGTATCCGGGCGAGGATCGCGCTCTGATCCCGTCCCCGAAGGTTGCAACCTATGATCTCCAGCCGGAGATGAGCGAGCCTGCCGTTACCGAGGAGTGCGTAAAGCGCATCCTGTCCGGCAAGTACGACGTTGTTATCCTCAACTTCGCAAACTGCGATATGGTAGGTCACACCGGCGTATTCGAGGCTGCAGTCAAGGCTATCGAGGCTACCGATGACGGCGTAGGCAAGGTCGTTGACGCCATCCTCAAGATGGGCGGCCAGTGCCTGATCACCGCCGACCACGGCAACGTCGATCAGATGCTCGACGCTGACGGCGTGACACCATGCTGGATATGATGGGCATTCCGCAGCCTGCAGAGATGACGGGCCACAGCCTGCTTGTTAGGTAAGTTCAAAGAGGGGGACGCTGTCCCCCTTAGATACCGAAAAAGTTCCCAAGGAAACTTTTTTCGGATATCCCCCTCATCTTTGCACGGCAAAGACGGTTCGGGACACGTGTCCCGAAGCAGTGGTATAAAAAGTCCGGCAGAGCTGGACTTTTATGGGAATTTTATCGCCGCGTGCGCGCGGCGCAGCAAAGTGCTACTTTCGGCATTTTGCTGTTTAGATAGCCAACCATTTTATATTTATAATAAGAAGGAGAAAGAATTATGAAGGGCTACATTGAAATTGTTGATGTAATCGGCCGCGAAGTTATGGACTCCCGCGGCAACCCGACCGTTGAGGTTGAGGTTTACGTTGAGGGCGACACCGGCGCATACATGGGCCGCGCTGCTGTTCCGTCCGGTGCTTCTACCGGTATC
>VOFB01000666.1_pt1 | contig 57825 bp, 47 predicted proteins | sample 5384141 | NCBI WGS metagenome assembly VOFB01 (sample SAMN12384721, study PRJNA508395) | human gut metagenome | isolation source: healthy gut A | host: Homo sapiens
TGAGATATATGTACTAATATGCGGACGTGTAGCGTTAAGCGTCCCTGAATTGACAGAATGTACAATGTTCAGGTAGTTTTACGAGTTCCGCCAACACCCCAGCGGGGTAAGGGTATGGGTAAGGAAAGAGGGATGCCACGCTGAGCATTGCTTTAGCAATGCTCCCGCTCCTCACGTCGCTCAAGAGGAATAACTCATTTGGGAGAAAACCTAAGGGACAGGGTATAGGGCTGAGCACTAACCTTGGCAAGTGCTCAATCGTTTCGCTTTGCTTCACTGCGGCAGTCCAGCGGAGCTTTAGCGGAGTGCACGAGCCTTGCGTAAGCGAGGCTCAGACTCTCCCTGATCCCTTTGGTTGTCTCCCGCGTGAATAGTAGCAACGTTATTAAATGGAATAGCGAACCCGAGAAGTGCTATCTGACAAAAAGAACTATCGGTAGCTTACCACGATAGATAAATATTAAAAAGATATAATAAAAGCACATCAAACTAAAGACTTTTTCTAAAAGCTGACAGCCACGATACTCGATCGTGGCTGTCATACTTATTTAATTTCTGTTATTCAGCCGCATTCACCGACTCAAACTCATCAATAATTTCCTGCGAGGGCTTCTTATCAAGAAGCGATACAACTACTATAGCAGCAAGTGCAACTATGAAAGCAGGAAGAAGCTCATAGATGTTGAATAATCCGCCGAGCGGTCTTACAAGGAATTTCCATATGAATACCATTGCGCCGCCTGCGAATATACCTGCAAATGCACCCCACTTTGTCGTCCTCTTCCAGAACAACGCCGTCAGCACAACAGGACCGAATGCCGCACCGAAGCCTGCCCACGCAAACGATACTATCTGGAATACCGAGCTGTTGGGATCCCACGCAATTACGATTCCGACGATTGCTATTACAACGACCGTGATTCTTGCGATAAGCATTGCCGTCTTTTCGCTTGTCTTTATCTTGAATACCTGGTTGAACAGATTTTCAGATACCGCAGATGATGCCGCAAGAAGCTGTGAATCCGCTGTAGACATAGTGGACGCAAGAATACCCGCAATGATAAGACCGCCCACCATAGCCGCAAGAGGACCTGCCTTTGCAAGAAGATTAGCTATTACAACTATTACCGTTTCGGGATCCGCCAGAGGATCTATTACATTGTTCTTCGTCATAGCAAGACCGACAACGCCGATGAATATTGCAACAGCAAGCGAAATAACCACCCATACCGTAGCAACACGTCTTGAAACCTTGAGCTTCTTGCTGTCGTTTATAGCCATAAATCTCAGCAGAACGTGAGGCATACCGAAATATCCGAGACCCCACGCAAGTGTGGAGAAGATAGTCAGCGGACCGTAATCGCCCGTCTGCTGTTTAAGAACGTCAAACGTGTGTGTCAGTGAGAAATATCCGGGCATTGATGTTGCGTGGTTCATTACCTCGATAACACCGCCGACCGATGAAATGCCGAATACCACTACTATAATAAGCGCTACCGACATTATAATGCTCTGTATAACGTCTGTTGTACTTGCCGCTAAGAATCCGCCGATAGTGGTATATGCGATGATTACTACCGCACTTATTATCATAGCGATATGATAATCAGCACCGAAAAGACTGTTGAACAGCTTGCCGCAGGCGGAAAATCCCGAGCCTGTATAAGGGATAAAGAATACTATTATTATCAGCGCCGAGATAAGAGTAAGTATCTTCTTGCTGTCCCTGAATCTGTTTGAGAAGAAATCCGGTATAGTTATCGAATTGCATACATGAGAATACTTTCCCTATCGCAAGACCTATACCTGTCCAGGCAGCGTCCGCAATACCCGTAGCATACGCAACGCCCGGAAGACATAAGCAGCCAGCCGCTCATGTCCGATGCCTCCGCACTCATTGCGGTAACAAACGGACCCAGCTTTCTTCCTCCTAAATAGAAGTCGCCTACATTATCCGTTTTTCTTTGCACATATTACACCGACAACTACCATCATAATAAGATAAACGGCTATTGTTATCAGCATAATTATCTGTTGTAATTCCATTTTTACTTTTCCCTTCGTATTTTTTAGCGGTAAATCCGCACATTAATTTATATTTTATCACATCTGCAATAATTTTTGCAAGTTATTTACGAATAAAATTCATACAATGCCTTTATTTTCACGATACAAGATTTCCTTTTGGCTTACCTCACACGCAATTTAAAAGCGGCATATCGTATTTAAGTCCGTTTTTAGTACAGCTTATCTGCTATTATATGTGTGTAAGAGAAACAAACCGACAATTTTGTGCAACAGAAAAGGAAAAAGTACTAAAATATCACCGGACGTGCTACTTTCCCTTAGTCCCTGCATTGACAGGATATACAATGTTTAGGTGGTTATTCGAGTTCCAGCCAATACCCCCGACAGGGGTGGGGGGTGTGAGTAAGGAAAGAGGGGAGCCACGAGGGGGAACCTAAGAGATAGGGAGAGGGGCTGTCAAGTCCCTTGCCCTAGTCTCTTTGGTTCTTTCCCTCGTTAATATTGACAAGTGCATCGCTTCGAATAGCGAACCCGAGAAGTGCTGTCCGACAAATAGCACTATCGGTAGCTTGTTATCATAGATAAATACTAAAATATATAACAGAAGTATATCAATTAAAGACTTTTTGTACAAGCTAAAACAGCTCTCGCCAAAAGAGCGAAAGCCGTTTAAACATTCCTGTTCCGTTGAAAAAATCACCTTCACCGACAACAAAACACGCAAAGCGGTCTGAATCAGAATATTTCCTCCTCAGCCTTGCTCGGTCTGCCCATCAGCTTTGAAACAGCCTCAAGCGGACTCTGACCGTTATAGCATACCTCGCAAAGCTGTTCGATTATCGGCACCTGCATTATGCTCACGGGCTATCGCAAGCTATCTTTTGCACACTGATAGCCCCTCTACCGTGCCGACCTGCTTTTACCGCCTGTGCGGCAGGTATGCCCTGACCTATCAGAAGCCCTGCACGGTGATTTCTCGAATGAGAGGATGTGCAGGTAACGATAAGGTCGCCTACGCCCGACAATCCGTCAAACGTTTCCCTTTGCCGCCCATAGCCACGCCAAGACGTGTGATTTCGGCAAGTCCTCTTGTCATAAGTGCGGCAATAGTGTTGTCGCCAAGCCCCATACCTTCTACTATTCCACAGCAGAGGGCGATGGGTTTTTTAACGCTCCGCCAAGCTCACAGCCGACAAGATCACTGTTCCTGTATATTCTGAAACGATCATTCTGCAAGGTTTCCTGCAGATACATCATACAATCCTCATCTTCCGAAGAAACAACTATAGTCGTAGGCACGTTTCTGCCTATTTCTCTGCGTGTGAAGGGCCCGTAAGCACTGCTATGCGGTTGTCGGGAAGCTCCTCCTTAAGCACCTGCGACAGACGCTTGTCGGTATTTTCTTCAAATCCCTTGCCGACATTTACAACTATGGTATCCTTTTTACATAGCTCTTGACCTTCTGTGCAACCTCACGGACAAACTTTGACGGTATGGCGAACACAAGTATATCACAGTCGCTCACACAGTTTATATCCGTTGTCAGCCTAATTGTCGGCGGTACAATCACGCCGGGCAGGAGTCGCTTATGCTCGCCGTCGTTCATTATTGCGTCTATTTCTTCTTGATATTTTGACCATGCAGTCACATTATGTCCGTACTTGTCCCACATAATAGCAAGAGCCGTACCGAAACCGCAACCTAATATTGTGATCTTAGCCATCTGTAAACCTTCTTTCTGTCAGGCCTTCTGCCCGAGCTTCTTTTCAATTAATGATTTTAAGTCTTACAAGGTTTCCCGTGCATAAACAGGATGAGCACAGCGATAAGCGCCGATAATATCACATTTTATCCATACGCAAGGATCTCCTGTTATCAGGCTGTATACAAGTATCGTCACAGGATAACATACCGCCGCTATGCACGAACCAAGTGAAACATATCGTGTCAGCGCAACAACTATGATGAATATTCCGAGCAGTATGCAAGCAGGTATCCACTCGACCGTCATAAGCACAGCCACAGAAACCAGTATGCCTTTTTCCGCCCTTGAAGCCGAAATATATCGGGAAAACGTGTCCGATTATAGCCGCAACCGCCGCCGCAAAGCCTACATAGGTCATCATATTGTCGGGATTTGCCGTATCTGTTCCCGTAAGCCACAAGAACGAAAATCTGACTATAAGTATCGACAGCGTGCCTTTAAGCACATCTCCGAGCAGTACAAAAAAGCGCCGCAATCTTTCCCTGCGTTCTGAGAGTATTCGTAAGACCTGCGTTTCCGCTTCCGAGCGTTCTTATATCTTCTCCCGTTTTAATTTTTGTGACGATGATAGCAGTGTTGATTCCGCACAGCAGATACGGCACTATTATCATTATTGCATAACACAGATATATCATTATCCGTTATTCTCCTCGTTCTCTTGCTATTATTTTTATAGGTGTTCCGTCAAGACCGAAACTTTCTCTTATCTGATTTCTATATATATCTCTGATAGGAGTAATGGAAAAGCTCCTTATCGTTGCAGAAAATTACAAACGTCGGCGGCTTTGCCGATGCCTGCGTCATATAATACAGCTTTAAGCCGCTTGCCCTTGTCTGACGGCGGCTGTACTCTTGCGGTAGCATATCCCAGCATATCGTTGAGAGTACCTGTCGAGATACGTCTTATATTCTGCGAATAGGTGTACTTTATCTGTTCAAACAGCTTATCCACCCTTTGTCCTGTAAGCGCAGAAATAAACACAAACGGAGCATATGACATAAACGAAAAATCGACCTCGAGCTTCTTTGTGAATTCCTGCATTGTCTTTCCGTCTTTTTCAACAGCGTCCCACTTGTTTATAGCAATAACGCTTGCCTTGCCCTGCTCGTGAGCGTATCCTGCAACCTTTGCTGTCCTGTTCTGTAAAGCCCTCCGTAGCGTCTATCATAATAACGCATACATCGGCTCTGTCTACAGCCATATACGCACGAAGCACGCTGTACTTTTCTATCTGCTCGTTTACCTTGGACTTGCGGCGGATTCCTGCCGTATCAATAAGCACATATTCCTGACCGTCACGCTCAATGACCGTATCGACAGCGTCACGGGTAGTACCTGCGATATTCGACACTATCATTCTCTGCTCGCCCGCAATTTTGTTTACGAGTGAAGATTTACCCGCATTCGGCTTGCCGATGACCGCAACCTTGATAGCATCCTCTGAATACTCACGCTGAGGATTTTCCTCAGGCATATTCTCAAACACAGCGTCAAGCAGATCTCCTGTACCGTGACCGTGTACGGGACGATACCGCAATAGGATCACCCAGCCCGAGATTATGGGAATTCATAGAACTCAGGAGGAACTCTCCTATTCCGTCACACTTGTTTACTTTAACAGCACAACAGGCTTTTTTCTCATAGCCGCTACATCTGGTGTCATTTAACTCCTGGAGCATCGGTCACAGAATATTATCACATCTGCCTTGTCTATGGCAAGTTGTGCCTGCATTCTCATCTAAGAGTATCACATCCTTGTTGTCAGGCTCGATACCTCCTGTATCAACAAGCATAAACTCCTTGCCGAGCCACTCCGCCTTTGCATATATTCTGTCACGGGTAACGCCCGGTGTATCGTCTACTATAGACATTCTCTTGCCGACAATACGGTTAAAGAGTGTTGATTTACCAACGTTTGGACGTCCTACTACCGCTACTATTCCGTTCATTCACTCATTCCTTCCTTTTATCTCTTATATAATCCGACAGTTATACTGCCGGCGCCTTTTATATTAAAGTCTGCGCTGTGATAATCAGTGCCGCTTATCAGCATCATACAGTCGGCAACATCTTTTCCTTCTCCGCCGCCATTGCCTGCAAGATACGGTGTGCCACCGAAATCATCTGTTGTAAATGCGTACACTTTGGAATATCTTGATTCTGTCTTTATTACATAATCAATCTTCGCCGCAGTGTCACACAACGCCGTAAATTTCTGACCGCTGTAATATTCGGTGCTGATTTGCTTTTCCGCAGGAACAGAGCTTACGCTTAAATCGGCAACACTGCTATCCCACGCAAGAATCAGATCATCGACCTTATTTTGCAGATATGTAACCATATTGCCCTTCTGAAAGCGTGTGAAGTTCTCATCATCGCTCATTCTGAAATTATCAAGAAATAAATTTCTCTCAGATACAGATATGTCAGGCTGTCACCAAGCGTAAGATTACAGTCGGAACTACCGAGAAGATCCGTCTTAGTGCCGCTTTCGGCAAATTGTGAAAGCTGTATCAGCCTTACAGTAATACTTGCCTTGTACGGTGTTTTCTCTAGTCTTGATACATCAACACCGTTTACCGAACTGCCGTATTTCAGTACAACATTGAAGTAATAATCGCCGTTCAGCAGCTTTTCCGCCGTGTCGGTATCTCTCGACAAAAAGTCCTCATAGCCGCTTCCTACAGCACCGAGTAAGCCTCTTACCGCAACATTGACCTCAATATCATCGGGCTTTGTGCCGTCCGTCAGCGAAACAATCGTTTGAACAGCCTCGTTTATTACCTTATCGGCATTCAGATTATCATAGCATATCTTGTTATCGGTATCAACTATCAGCTGAAATTCCGTCCCGTTCTCAAGACGCACGTCAGCCTTGCAGAAACCGCTTGCATATTTATTGAAGTCCGGCACAGGCCCGGGGTTTTTCTTAGCCTGCATAAATTCAATGCTGACTACCTGACCCCCTCCGAAATTATCTTCAAGATATTTCTCGGCAATGGGCTTTGCCTCCCTTATATCCTCTTTCGCCTTTTCTTTTTCCTCAGCCGACATACAAGCCGTACACATCAGTATCGCAAGACCCGATACGGCAAGCACCGCCAGAAACGAAAATATCCTTTTTTTCAGTTTCATATATCCGCCCCTTCCCCTAAAATAGCGTCAAGAAGCTCATATCCGTCCGTTGCAACCGGCATTATCTCAATTCCGAGTGCCTGCTCAACATCGCTCACCGTCTTATCGTCAAGAAAAATATCGCTGTTTGTTTTCAGCATATTCTCTGTTATAAGCAGTCTTTCCCCCAGATTATCTTTATATGGTGTAAGTTGTGCGATTATATCTCCTGCCGTTATAAGTCCGGCAACGGTAATAGTTTCCCCGAAAAAGTCGTTTCTTATAGTATAAACGTCAACCACGGTATTCGGAAAATCCGTTTTCAGCATTTTTCCGAGTGTTTCTATCAGCGGTGCGGCAAGTACCCCGGTCGCCACCGAAACGTGCCGCTCCTTATCGTCCGTTTCACCGAATTCACGCTTATCCGCAAGTGCGTCTATAAACTCCTTTTGCAGACTCGCACACATTCCCACGCCGTTTTCAAACTGGTCAAAATCACCGTAGAACTCATAATCGGGCATTTTCCTCTTAGCCGTAAGATAGAATTCGTCCGACGCATACACTACCCTGTCGTGATACTTTTCAAACATCATATCGCCGAAAAACTCCAGCGTGTCTATCGCCTTGCCTGCGGTTTCTTCGTTGAAAAGCTCCAGCTTCGGCAGCTTGTCCCTGAATCTCGTTACACCTACAGGCACGCAGGCCACGCTCTTTACCGCAGGGTAAAGCATACAAAGGTCGGTCAGCGTTTTCTCAAGCTCCTTACCGTCATTAAGTCCGGGACAAAGCACTATCTGTGTATTTATCTCGATCCCTGCCGCCGCCATTTTATAAAGATAATCAAGGCACTTTCCTGCATTCGGATTTTTCGTCAGCTTTACACGAAGCTCAGGATTAGTCGTATGCACCGAAATATTCATCGGCAGCTTCATCTTTATAATTCTGTCAACATCCTCGTCGCTGAGATTTGTCATGGTAATATAGTTGCCCTGCAAAAAACTCAGACGTGAGTCATCATCCTTGAAGTACAGCGTTTCACGCATACCCTTCGGAAGCTGATTTATAAAGCAGAACACGCAGTTATTCTTACAGTGCTGCTTGCAGTCCATAAGATAGGTCTCAAAATTAAGTCCGAGGTCGTCATACTCGCCCTTTCTTACCTTTACCGTCTTGTCCTCAAGCTCTATCACGAGCTTTTTATCAGAAGCATAAAACTGATAGTCGAGTATGTCGTGTATAGCGTTTCCGTTTATTGAAACAAGGCTTTCGCCCGCCTTTATCCTTGCCTTATCGGCAGGAGAACCTTTATCTACGGAGGTTATCCTTACAGACACGTTATCAGTCCTTTCTCTCAATTAAGCATACATATATATTATACACTTTTATAACGCAATCGTCAACATTAAAATGTTCTGCCTTCCGCATAAAAACGGATACCGTACACTGCAATACGGCACCCGTTTTTCATTATCTTTTTCGCCTGCGGCATTTAAACCTCAGCCTTACCGTTTTTACGCCTGATACCGCATACTGCGGCGTATAATATAAGTATTCCCGAAGACACGGCGGTTATCGCAATGCCCTCGTTGAATCCTTTCACAGTATAGCACAGCCTTATTTCGTGCCTGCCCTCGTGTACCCGTACCCCGACACAGCCGTTATTCACATTGTACACATCCGTTTTTTCGCCGTCCACATAAGCACTCCAGCCTTCGTTGTACGAAACGCTGAAAAACACAACATTCTCTTTTTCAAGCTCGATTTGCGCTGTAAGTCCGTTGCTCGTCTTTTCACAGGAGGAAGCCGCACTCCGCCTTCTGTCCTCAATCAGCCTTTTATATTCGTCATCCGTAATTTCTTCTCCTGCCGTATTGCTTATATCTGTAAGAATATCGGAAAAGACGGTCGTATCGCTTACTATAAGAGCCTTTAGATAAGTGAGATGCTTCAGCTTCTTGTCTTCTATACTCAAAAAAGCGTCACGGGAAATCATGCTGTCATAAACAAAACCCATCGGTATATAATCCGGATTTTCATATATCGCATATTCTCCCATTGTTCCGACTTTTCTGCAGCCGTCATATTTGTCGCCTGTTTCGCCAAGTCCTGCAAAATACTTTACTGAAATAAGGTCGCAAATCTCCTTGTAATCAAAAGTTATCCTCTCGTATACTCCGCTTTCAAAGCCGAGCGAGCTGTCGTCAAGGAACTGTGTAAACCCTTCATCGTGCAGACTGTTCAGATGCGACGGCGAATCCGCACCCCATATAAGATTAGCATTTGTCGCAGACAGCGCTATTCTGGGACTGCCCTCCCTGCATTCCTCCGGCAATTTCTCTCCGAAGGCAAATGCCGCCGTTGTCGCCTCTACACTCGGTATGCTTGAATAAAGATATTGCACCATAACCCCATAGCACATATAAGCACAGATCAGAGAAAATATATACAGCTTCGGTATAAAATCCTTGTCACGCTTTGATTTCACAATAACGATCAGAAGCACAAGCGACAGCACGGTAACTGCAAAATGAAGCATAGTCTGATATACGCTGAAATTCGTCCTGTGCGACGCCCTTACAATAAGCCCGTCCGTGTCAACTACCGCCTGATATATCATCATAGCCGCAACAACAGCCGTACAGGTTATGATGCCCGGCTTGAAGCTGACCCTTTCCTCAAGAGCGGATAACGACATCACACAAGCGATAAGCATCGGCATATACAGCCACCGTACATAATACGCACTGTTCAGAGCCGAAAAAAGCTGGTTTAATACAGGCACAAACGCCATAACTCCGCAGATTATCATAATAATCGTCAGCCACGACTTTTTTCTTGCCCACGCAAAAGAAATAACGCCTGCCATTGAAAACAGCGGAATATAGAACGCTACAGACGCACTCAGATTTCCGAAAGGATAAACATTATCGACCGAAGGGAACAGTGATGTAAAGAAAAAATGATCGGGAACCATAAAAGCGCTCTGTATCAGCTTCAGATAATTAAATCCGTCGCTGTATATCAGCATATCAGACAGCGAGATCATTCCGGTAGCCTTCGAGCTTGCCGACAGGTAAAAAAGCACGGGCAGCATAAACACCGCCGACATTGCAAATCCGGTAACCGCCTCGAATGCAACCGATAACAGCTTCTTGAGCGTATTGACAAACTTCCTGTCAAAGAATCTGACAAAGAAGTAGATCACGCAGAACACAGCCTGACCTGCAAAGAAATAGTAATTCAGCAGAGCCATAAAGCAGACGGTCAGTGCAAACACGCACCTTCTTTTATTGACGCACAGCTCCTCAACGGCGATGAGCAATAAAGGAAAAAGCGCAATCACATCAGAAAAATGGAATATCACATTATATCCGCTGAATGACGAGAACATATATATCACGCCTGCGATAACTGCATAATGCTTGTTTTTCAGAAATCTCGAAGCGTAAAAATACGCAAGACAGCTTCCCGTGCCGTATTTAACAGCGGTAACAAACGGCATTGCGTATATAATAGCATCTCTCGGCACTATAAGATAAATCAGCGAAAACGGGCTGAACAGATTATAGTAAGCATAATCTCCGAGAAACTGCGAGCCAAGTCCGCTTGACCAATCCCAGCATACGTTTCCCGACAGCAAACAATCCCTTATATGATACGCAAACGGTATCGACTGAGAGCTGTAATCCCCACGATAGTGAAAATCCCTTTATCATTTATAAGAATCGGCAGCACAACCGCAATATACAGAAAAAATCCTGTAATAAAAGCTATTGTGCCACCGTGGGAAAAGAACCTTTTCAACCTTTCAGACATATTTCCTCCGTATCGGATAAACAAAAAGGCAGTAGGTCATTTCTGACATACTGCCACAATGTTTGCGCGAACAAGCATTACGCCTCTTTACTAGCGATAACTTCCTTGCCCTTGTAATAACCACAATTGCCGCATACTCTGTGAGGGAGCTTTAACTCACCGCACTGAGGGCAACGTGAGAATGCAGGTGCAGATAGCTTCCATACCTGTGAACGTCTCTTGTCACGTCTTGCCTTAGATACTTTTCTCTTTGGAACTGCCATTTTAGCACCCCCCTCTGATGTTCATTATCTCAAAATTAAGCCGATTTATCATCGTCTAAGCTAACACGAGTGATATTATACTACAAAAATCAAAATTTGTCAACACTTATTTGAGATATTTTTTAATATTTTCTGTGAGGTCAGCTACCTCTGCAGATATAGTGAATGTAACGTGTGTGTTCTCGCCGCTTACAGCCGCTACCTTATCGAACATAGCACCAACCTTTTCCATATCTCTGCCGCAGATCTTGAGAATACCGTCAACAAAGATGTCTGTGCAGTCATAGTCGGATGCGAGCATACCTGCGATGAAGCCGTACATTGCATCGTAGTTATCAATGTTGTAGTCCTCGATATTTACAAGACGTACCTTGTGATAGATGTCTATGTTGAGGGAAGAACCGATCTGGATAGCAACAACGTTGCCGTTGCTTGCCTGCTCAGCTTCGTGGATAGCGTTTATAAGTAACTTAGTCTTACCTGTTCCCTTTTTACCTGCGATAAGTTTAATCATTGTAAAGTCCTCCGTATTTTTACGGCAGAGTCGCCGTTTAATATAATAAAAACCGTCTGTCTGACTGCTTTCGCTTCGGCCGATTACAGCCATACATCACGATTTATTATCCTTAGCCTATCTTGGCTTCGAGTGCCGCCTTAGCGTCCTCATAGCCGGGCTTACCGAGAAGTGCGAACATATTCTTCTTGTAGCTCTCAACACCGGGCTGGTTGAACGGATTTACACCGAGCAGATAGCCTGATACTGATACTGCGCAAGCCTTCTCAAAGAAGTAGATGAGATAGCCAAGCTCGCTCTCGTTTACTTCGGGCATTTCAAGCACCATATTGGGTGTGCCGCCCTCGGTATGAGCAATTATAGTACCCTCATAAGCCTTCTGGTTAACGACCGACATATTCTGATTCGACAGGAAGTTCAGTCCGTCGCCGTTTGTTGCGTCATTCTTTAAGAAGAAATCCTTCTGAGCCTTTGCGATATGAACTACCGTTTCAAACAGAATGTTAGAGCCGTCCTGAATGAACTGACCGAGTGAGTGAAGGTCTGTCGAGAATGTAGCGGATGCCGGGAACAGACCCTTTCCGTCCTTGCCCTCGCTCTCACCGAACAGCTGCTTGAACCATTCGTTCATCATAGCAAATGAGTTTTCGTAAGCTACCAGCATTTCTACCTTGTAGCCCTTGTTGCGAAGTACGTTACGCAGTGCGGCGTACTTGTAGCAATCGTTCTTTTCAATATCGCATACGGAGAAGTCCTCTCTTGCCTTTGCGGCACCTGCCATAAGAGCGTCGATGTCACAGCCTGCACAAGCGATGGGAAGAAGACCTACCGCTGTAAGTACCGAGAAACGTCCGCCGACATCATCGGGGATAACGAAGGTTTCATAACCCTCAGCGTCTGCAAGCTCCTTGAGCGTTCCCTTTGCCTTGTCCGTAGTTGCGTAGATTCTGCCCTTTGCGCCGTCCTTGCCGTACTTTTCTTCGAGCATTTCTCTGAATACTCTGAATGCGAGTGCAGGCTCGGTTGTCGTACCGGACTTTGATATAATGTTTACAGAGAAGTCCTTGTCCTTAACAAGCTCTATAACCTCATTAAGATATGTAGGGCTTATGCTGTTTCCTGCGAAGAATATCTTGGGCGTATCCTTAGCGAGCGAGTTGTAAAGCGTGCTTCTTAATAGCTCGATAGCCGCTCTTGCTCCGAGGTAAGAACCGCCGATACCGATAACAATAAGCACCTCGCTGTCAGCCTTTATCTTAGCCGCAGCCTTCTTGATTCTCTCAAACTCTTCCTTGTCATAGTTTACGGGAAGATCTACCCAGCCTAAAAAGTCGTTTCCTAAGCCGTTCTTGTTTTCGATCATCTCGTGAGCGACCTTTACCATAGGCTCCATGCCCTTAAGCTCATCGGCGTTTACAACGCCCTTAAGGTACTTGTCGTTAAGTGTAACTGCCATACTATTCTCTCCTTTTATACTCTTTCCACACACAAATTATAAAGCTACGGTACTCATAACTTTTTCTGTCTGCCGATGCCGTTCTTTATATAGTTCTATTATAGCGAAATCGGCTGTGATTTGCAAGATGTTTTGCTAAGAACTGACACTTTCGTCTAATTTCACAAAATGAATTCAATTTTTTTGTGCATTTTTAACCCTCGCTATCATATATAATCGAATTTCATCAAACCGCAAACTTTTGAATTGAATTTTTTCATCCTGCTTTCCTGCCAATAGTTAAATCTGTATTATCTTTGTTTATATTGCATATATTTACTGAGAATTTTTGTTAACAACCTCCAAAATCACAGCAGACTTACAATATTATTGCTTTTAATGCTTGATTCGGCAAAATTGTTTTTGTATAATAAAAATAAAGTTTGCAATAATTTTGCAATAAGTTAGCTATAGGTATTCGCTAAGATACCGATAAAATTTAACGAATAGGAGAAACATCGTTACTATGAAACCCACTTTCTACCTTCCCTCAGCCTTCGACAAAGTAAGAGAAAAGCCGGAAAAGGTCACAGGCGAAAACAAGAAAACAAGGAGGAAAACCGTTGAAATATAAAACCCTCTATTTCAGCCTGTTAAAAACCTACCTGAAAAGTGACGTCAAACTGAATATTTTTATTTTTCTTATTTCTCTGTGCTCCGTGTTTTCATTCCTGCTTTTTAATGTCGGTTATAAAAGTTCCGAATATGCCTACAGCAGTATGTATGACCGTTCAAAATACGGATTTGAAATTACAGATTACACAACTAATGACATCAGATTCATTACTGATAATTTTCCCGAAATCACTTTTATAACGTGTGGCAAAACAAAAATTTCATATTTGACAAAAGACGGAATGATCTGCAAATTTTATGGCTGTATTCAACGTTTTCCCGCATATTTTGAACAGCTTCATCACAACATAAATCCCGCTTACCCCATAAAATCCGGCAGGGATTTTACAAAGGAAGAACTGGAAAAAGATATGGGGAAAATAATTGTCGATTCCGAAAGCGGATTTTCTGTGGGAGATACACTCACGCTTCCGTCCGACAACGGAAATGTTGAGCTTGAAATCATAGGAACATCTGACAATTTCGTGCTCCCCTTTTCGTTCTTTTCTTCAGACAAAGATATTACAGTTTACAACACATCAAAAGATAGTATGTTTAATTATATTTGTAAAACAGACACATCTGTAAATATAAATGTAGCTTTTAAGCGTGATCTTTCACAAGAGGAAACGGAGAAATTATACAATGCCGTAAACGGAAACCTTGAAATCACCCCACCGTCTACAGCCGATGGCGGTAACTTGTTATATAATATGTTTTCAGGTGCTTTTGTAGCCATAGCCTCGGTTTTCACTGCCATTCAGCTTCTGACTCTTATGCTTCACCTCGCAGAAAACTGTTCCGAACAGCTAAGCGTAATCAAAACAACAGGCTGTAAAGATAAGTATGCCGTAGCACTTCTTATGTGTGTAAACCTGACCTACGTTTTAGCGGCATTTATAGCGAGTATTGTTCTGCTTCCGCTTCTTGTATATTTTACAAAGCAGCTAAGACTTGAATATATTCCCCGGTTGGACGATTATCTTATTTCTTTCATTATATTCTCGGCTATAATGCTGATCTCTACGCTTCCGGGACTAAAGCGTACAGTCAGAAACCCGCTCAGAAAGAGAGGCGGCTGATATGAAAATACTATCTCTTATCCAATCTGTACTGTTGTCAAGAAAACGCAACTGTATTATGATATCGCTCTGCTTTATTTTCACAACGCTGTTGTTTAATCTTATGATTGCAATAAGCAGTGATTACATAAAAGGCGTCAATTATATATCAAAAAACCGCTATGACAGGACGGCAATTGTAACACATACCACTTCATTAAAGCCATTGTCGGCACAGCGCATTTCCGATGAACTGAAAAGACAAGGCATAAAATGTCGTATGGAAATACTTAACATCAATAATTCCTTAATGTACAGCGAGCAAAGCAGAATAAGCGATGAATATATAAAGCTGCTGACCTATAACTTCCATCCGGATAATTTATCCCTATATAACAGATACGAAAAAGATTCCTTCAATGTCAGCGGTTATACAACCGAGCTCAGCGAATATCTTGATGTAGAGCTTGAAGGCGAAAAACCCGATATAAATAAGGATTACGGCGGGAAAATTCCCGTAATTGTTCAATCCGTTTCAGACAAAGAAATCGGTGACACCGTGAAAGGCAGAGCCGCACAGGGCAAGTTTGAGCTGCTGGTAGTCGGAAAGTATAAAAGCAATGAAGTATGGGACTTGCTGCTATCTCCCGGCGATCTGCTATATAACAGTTCTTATTTTACCGATTATCGCATACTTGAAAAAAGTGGTTGTTACACCCCTGATAATCGGGACTTTACGGAAAAGCAGTACGAAAATGATGATAATTATTTTCACCAGCATTTTTGCGATGTCATACTGCTCAAAACCGATGATATGTTTTATGCGGAGTTAGAGTCAAGAATTCGTAACACATGGTCTGCGAACGATAAACAGAAAGGCGATATTATATTCGGCAATCCGCTTTTCGGCGTAGATAAAGACACATTCAGCCGTGATTATATCAGCCTCCTGCAGCTCTTCCCTGCCTTTATCGCTATTGCGGTTGTCGGCTCTATAGGTATAGTCGCAAACGGTTTTCTGAATGCCGAAAGCCGCATAAAAGCCGCCGCTGTTTTCCGCTCCTGCGGTGCAAACACAAGTAAGATAGCTATTATAAACACCGTGTGCGAACTGGTTGTAATGCTGTTTTCCACGATCGTTTCATTTATAATTCTGCTTATCATAAAGCTTATATTCGGACTCAACATCATCAACGCCGACAGCATACTGTTCACAGCGTTATATCTTCTGATACTCACCGTCCTGATAAGCATTATCGGAAATATCACCCTGCTTAAAAGCAAAATGCTTGATGTAATACGGAGGTACGAAAACCAATGATAAAACTCGAAAATGTGGACAAATATTATAATTATCATATGGATACCGAGGTTCACGCACTGAAAAACGTAAACCTGACTATCAATGACGGCGAAATGGTAGCTATAATGGGCGTTTCAGGCTCGGGAAAATCCACTATGCTCCATATCCTCGGTTGCCTTGACTCGCAGACTAAAGGTAAATATTTTTTGGGCGAATATGAGGTCTGCAAGTATTCCTCCAACACAATAGCGGAGATAAGAAACGAGGAAATAGGCTTTGTCCTGCAGAATTTCGGACTTCTGAGCGATAAATCGGTATATGAAAATATATCGTATCCGCTTATCTTCAACCCTGCCGTAAAATACAAAATGATGAAAAAGCTGATAACCAAGGCGGCGGAAGATATGCTTGTATCCGATCTTCTGAAAAAGCCCGTAAAAGAGCTTTCCGGAGGTCAGAAACAGCGTGTTGCGCTTGCAAGAGCCATTGTCAACCGCCCGAATATAATACTTGCCGATGAACCTACAGCGGCGCTTGACAAAAACACCGCAAACGATATAATGAACGTTCTCATTAACCTTAACAAAAACGGCAAGACCGTAGTAATTGTCACCCATGACCGCTCTGTTGCCGAAAAGTGCAACAGGATAATAGAGCTGTCCGACGGCGAGATAATCTTCGACAAAGAAAATATACCCGCCTGATTTCCATATTCATAACTCCTCATCCCCGTGCAGACCGCACGGGGATGTTTCTCATTCTACATTGAGAAAAACCGCCTTATAATTATCAGCAGACTGCTGAAAAAGTTAAGCTCTCCGACCTCGCCCGTAGTCACAATATCGCTGTAGAAGATTTCCTCTCCGTCAAGGCTCGCCCTGACCTCGCCGACCTTTTCGCCGTACTGAACAGGCGCAGACAAACTATCGACCACCGTATGAGTGTATTCTATCCTTTTTGAGCTTCCTTTAGGAATCACGATAGTATTTAGTCTTTTGACCCTTACCTCAGCCTGCTTTTCAAGCCCTTCGGTGACAGTTACAGGTGTCAGCACATCAGAGTCTACCGCCGTCCTGTACAGTTCAAAGCCCGAAAAGCCGTAATTCAGCAGGTCGGTACACGCAGTAAAACGCTGTTCGCTTTCCTTACAGCCAAGCGCCACAGCACACAGCTTCATATTTCCTCGTTTCGCCCACACTGCAAGACAACACCCCGCTTTGTCCGTAGTTCCGGTCTTTCCGCCGATGATGCCGTCATAGCGTTGCATCATCTTGTTCGTGTTAAGAAGCTGTGTCTGCCGCTCCCCCTCACGCACATAATCAAGTCTGGTGGCAAAAAATTCGTTGTAGCAGTCATACTCTGACACAGCCGCACTTAGAAGAGCCGTATCATAAGCGGAGGTGTAATGCGTGTCGCTGTCAAATCCTACGCAGTTATCATAGTGAGTATCGCTCATTCCAAGCTCCTGCGCCCTTTTGTTCATTCGCTCCACGAACATTTCTTCCGTTCCCGTTATATATTCGCATACCGCCACACAAGCATCGTTTGCAGAGGCAATAACGACCGAGCGTATCATATCGTATGCCGACATTTCCTCCCCGACATTAAGCCATATCACCGAGCCGTCCATAGCGTTCGCTCTTGCGGTAGCCGTTATCACAGTATCCATACCGAATGTACCCTTTTCCATTTCCTCCGCCCATATCAGCAGGCACATCAGCTTGGTTACCGATGCCATAGGCAGCCTTTCGTGCGAGTTATGCTCGTACAGCACCTGCCCTGTTGAAACCTCGGTAACGATTGCCGCCTTCGTTATGCTGTCTACTGCGCTCACATCACCTTCCGAAAATGCGGTCAATGATGCACCCTGCATCACCGCCGCCAGAGCAAAAGCCGTCACACCTGCCGTGATTCTTTTTATAAGCACCATATAATAACCTCCGTTTTGCAAAATTTCCTTTAAGATAATTATATGCTTATATTCTGCCATATCTGCATAATTTTAACCTAACAGCTTAAAATAAGGATACAAAAACGAAAGGCAAGGTAACAATATGAATTACAAGATCTGTCTGCCGATGAAGCTGTTTATGCTGTTCTGCTTCGGCGGCTGTGCTTATACGATAACAGAACTTCTGTTCAGAGGAAACAGCCACTGGACAATGTTTATTTTAGGAGGGATCTGCTTTCTGCTGGTCGGCGGCATTAACGAAAAATTCGACCTCTCGCTCCCCGTCCAGATGGCTGTATCATCGCTTATAATCACCGCCCTTGAATTTCTCTGCGGCTGTATAGTCAACCTCTGGCTCGATTGGAAGGTATGGAACTACGAACAGCTGCCTTTCAACCTTCTCGGTCAGATATGCCTGCTTTTCACGGTGCTGTGGTTTTTCCTCTCCGCCGTCGGCATTTTTACAGATGATATTCTCCGCTGGAAAATGTTCTGCGAGGAAAAACCCGTCTACCGCCTTACCCGAAAACGCTCCGAGTAAGCCCTTAACCGCATACGCAACAAATCCGAATTATTATACTGCAATTCCCGCAATCATTGTAAAAGGACAACATACCCTCGCCCCTCACCACATTCTTGGCTCCCTTGAGTAAAGGGAGCTGGATTGCGACAAGGCTACTTCTTATCATAAATTGCCTTGCTCAGCGATTCAAGTATATTTAATATCCTCTCAACCTTATCTGTCGCAAGACTGAGGGATTGCCACACCCCTCGCCCCACCCCAGCCCTCCCAAACCCGCACTATCCCTCTCGCTTTCCGTAGGTGAGGAGCTCGCTCCTCCCGTTGCACCTAATACTGCCATCCCCCACAACCATTGCAAAAGAACAATAATCCCTCGCTCAGCACCACGTCCTTGCCTCCCCTCGAAAAAGGGGAGGTGGCACGGCTGATATAATTTTTTGGCTTGCTGTACAGTATTCAGATAGTCCTACCTTTACAATTCTGAAACTATTCCGAGCCGTGACGGTGGGGATTGTTAATGCCTCAGAAGCTTTTATGTTAGCACTCCTATCAATTTCAATTCCCTTCGACCCACACCAACCCTTCCAAAACCGCACTATCCCTCGCTCTGCACCACATTCTTGCCTCCCTTGTCAAAGGTGAGGTGCTGTCGCCCGAAAAAATTCGGGCGACTACCGGAGGGATTGCCTCCCGTTGCACCGAATACTGCCATTCCCTCAATCATCTCAAAAGTACAACCATCCCTTGCTCCGCACCACATTCTTTCATCCCTTGTCAAAGGCGAGCTGTTTTCCGACAAATAGCACTATCGGTAGCTTGTAATTATATATAAATGCTTAAATATATATCAAAATGCTTATCTACAAACAATTAGTATACCTCGAATGTTACATAACAACTTTACGCATTCAATTGCATTCTAACTATCACGTTACACTACCACACCATATTTTAACATTTTCTCATTTAGCTATCTGTTTAATAATCATTATTATACATCGTATTTTAAACACATTTGCTTTAATAAATCTCTCTAATATATTTTACAACACCCAAAATTACCCTTATCAAAAATGTTGCTATTTTTGCACTTTTGTTGTATAATGATAAAAAGACCGATTTAAAGATTAAGGAGGAATATTATGGCAAAAAATGCTCCGAAAACCACTGCAAACACCGAAAATAACGTTTACAATCAGCATAAAACTACAACCTGTCGCATCACTGATGAAGATGAAAAAAATGAAAATACCGAACCCGAAAAACTGCTCTATGTACAGCAGGCTCAGGAATTTTACCACGAGCCTATCGAAAATGAAAACTCGGTATTCGCTCTTATTGCATCAGGTGATATTAACCAGTTATTAGAAGCTAAGTTAAAATATGACGCTGATATTGAAAGTGGAAAAGGTCAGCTTTCGGACGATCCACTCCGCAATCAGATTTATCACCTTGTAGTCTGCGCCGCCGTAGTCGCCCGTACCTGTATAGCCGCAGGTATGTCTGAGGAAACCGCATATACTCTCAGCGACATATACATAAGGCGAGCGGATATATGCACATCGATTGAACAGGTTATAGATCTTAATAACGAAATGGTAATGGATTATGCCGTCCGTATGCAACGGCTAAGACGTGCGAAACGGCTCTCAGTGCCGGTTCGCACCGCTATAAAGATGATTTCCGAGAACACAGGAAAGCGCCTTACCGTACAGCAGATAGCCGATGAAGCAGGCTATGACCGCTCCCATCTGCACCGCCTTTTCAAAGCTGAGATCGGTATGGGCATCCACGAGTACATCAATGCCTCCCGTATAAATGCCGCAAAAGGTATGCTTAAGGATGGCACTCACACCATAGCTGACATCGCATCATTACTGGGTTTCTCGTCACAGAGCCATTTCTGCCGTGCGTTCAGCGAGGCGGTCGGCGTTACCCCGAAGGAATACAAGAACGGTAAGCTTCCTTGACATGATTTACAAATATTCCGGCTTTATGCAGACAAAATTTCAACACATTTTCCTTTTTCTATTGAATTTTACTTGTGGATTTGTTATAATTAGCTTATGCGGATTAAATTCCGCCATAATCAAGATTAAATTTAGCTAAAATGAAAGGATTTTTTCAATGAAAAGAACGCTTGCGGCAATTTTAGCCGTGTCAATGATACTGTCAGTGACAGCCTGCAATGACAGCACCGCATCAGGAAACGGGGATAATTCCGGCAATACTACCTCGTCTGCAACCGACGACGGAAATACAGAGCAGAAGCTCCGCTCAAATCCCATTGCTGTCGACGCTGACGGCAACATAGATATGGATGTTGCGTTAAAGTACGAAACCGATGTTGACGCACTTATCAAGAAGCTCGAAGCAAAGACACCGGACGGCTCTAAGCCTGTATCCGAGAACACAAACGAGGAAACACTGGAGCTTTTCAACTACCTTAAGAGCGTCTACGGAAAGCAGATTATCGCAGGTCAGCAGTATTCCGACGCAAGCCAGTTCGAGAATATAATGTACTACAATACAACAGGCGATATGCCTGCTATCATGGGCTTTGACTTCCTTTACGCTCAGGGTACGGACACGCCCGATTACACACAGATTGAAGAAGCGATAAAGTGGCACAACGAGCAGAACGGCATAGTTGCTTTCTGCTGGCACTGGAAGGTTCCCGTTGATATGAGCGACAAAAGCGTCAAAGGCACAGCATTCTACAGCGATGAGATACGGGACTTCAGCCTTGAAAAAGCCGTAACTCCCGGCACCGATGAATATAAGGTAATAATCAAGGATATTGATACTATTGCACTTTATTTACAGCGCCTTGAAACAGCCGGCGTTCCTGTTATATGGCGACCTCTGCACGAGGCAAGCGGCGCTTGGTTCTGGTGGGGTGTTAAGGACAGGGATACCTATGATAAACAGCTTTATCAGAAGCTATGGTACATATTATATGACCGCCTTGAGAATTACCACAAGCTGACAAATCTTATCTGGGTATGGAACGGTCAGTCGAAAAAAGCAACGGTCAACGCTAACACATATGATATAGGCGGTATGGACGTATACCCGTCCTCAGAAGATCACTCGGCGCAGATTGCTTCATACAACACGCTTTCCAAGTACACCGATGACATAGGAAAAATGTCCGCTCTGTCTGAGGTAGGATACATACCTGACCCCGAAGAAGTGTTCAAGGCTGACAGCAAAGTAAAATGGCTTTATTACGCTCCGTGGTGCAAGGAATTCGTATGCGCCTCAAACGGCTCGGGAGCTGTTATAACACAGCTTGGCGGCACTCCGTCGGTAAATACGGAACGTATGTCTGAGGAATTCCTCAAGAGCGTATATTCAAGCGAAAAGGTTATCACACTGAGCGAATTACCCGATTTTAAGGGTACGACAAAGAAAATACCCGAATTTATCAAAAGCTGGAAGTTCAACAATCCGAAACTGACGATCGAAAATGATAAGCTGACAGCTTACGAGCAGTAAAAGACGAGGTACTTAAATGACAACTGAGCTGACAACAAAAAACGCCAAAGCCGTAATAGCCTCGGAGGGCGCAGAGCTTAAGTCGCTTGTAATAGGCGGCAGAGAGATAATGTGGTGCGGCGACCCTGCTTTCTGGGGAAAGACTTCACCCGTGCTTTTTCCTGCGATAGGAAATGTAAAAAACAACAAGACCATAATTGACGGGAAGGAAATCTCTCTTACAAAGCATGGATTCGCCCGTGACAATACATTTACAACAGTAAGAAAAAACAGCAACTCGCTCATTCTGCAGTACAAGTACGCACCCGTAAAAAACGGCTATCCTTATAGCGTTGAGCTTAGCTTACAGTACAATCTGTTTGACGACAGGATAGAAATCTGCTACAGCGTTTTCAACCCCGGGTTTCACAGCATACCGTTCTGCATCGGAGCGCATCCTGCCATAGCCTGCGATGATCTTGACAACTGCACGCTGGTATTTGAAAAGCGTGAGAAAGCGTCAACTCCGGTTATGGATCTTGATACAAGGCTGTTCAGAAGCAAGGAACGCATACAGCGTCTTGACGGCTCGTCAAAGCTGCCGCTGAGCTACGATATGTTTGATAACGATGTGGTATATTTTGATAACATAAAGTCAAGAGCCGTAAAGCTCGTTCAGGGCAAAAAGACGCTTGCCTGCATAGCATTTGAGGGCTTCGAAACGCTCGGGCTGTGGACACCTGCGGGAAAACGTGCAGGATTCATCTGCATTGAGCCGTGGTGCGGCAGTGACGATTATGATGATGACAGCGGAATTTTCAAGGTTTCTCTTCTTAGCAACTACTACCGTGAACAGAAATTACTTTCTCCTGCAACTTGCCGGAGAAGTGCAACACCTGCAACTGCTGCAACGCCTTCAACACCTGTGTTTTGTGTTGGGCCTTTGTAGAATCGCCTGTTGTGGGAGCTGTTGTATCAGCGGGAGCCGCTGTTTCCGCCGATGCCTAAAGTTGTAGCGAGGTCAGGGATATCAACGTTGAATACTGCAGCGCCTTCGCACGCTGCAGGAAGCAGTGTTTCTTCGCCTGTTTCTTCATCAACACCGGTACCCTTGATGTTAGAGAGAGATACTGTGTATGTACCGTCCTTAGTAACTTCTGCAGTGCCTGATGTCCACTCTGTGACTGCGCCTGAATTAGGGTCCTCAAAATGACCGCTGGCATCGGCAATAAGTGCGGGATACCAGTTGCCTGATGCGTACATAACGAATGCATCATACTGTGCTGATGCTGCAACAGCCATTGTACCTGCTACTGATGTAGCAACAATACCTGCCATAATTTTTCTTAACTTCATTTTAATGTCCTCCGTTAATTTCGTTTTGCGATTTCGCAAATATCTTTATTTGCTATCTCAATTATAAATGAAAACGATTTTATAATCAATAGGCAATGTTAACAAAGCAAATTCAATTTTTTGTTAGTTTTGCACAAACTGCACACAACATTTTCCACATATTTACCTATTGTAACATTGTTACACGGCTATTTAGCCGTAAATAAAGTAAATTTAAATAAAAATCGGTTGTATGCCGTAAGGGATAATCTATTTTAAAAAGTATAAAACCGTAATTAAGAACTGAAGCAAAAGCGAAAAGCAAAAAAATTTAAAAAAGGTTTCAAAAAGGTATTGCAATTATGGCGGGAATAATGTAAAATATAATAGATAGAATATGGGGCTGAGAGATAAAAAACAAAAACGGCTTTCAGCGGCGGTATTTTTCCGCATAAACCCGATAAAATATACGGAGGTATTTTAAAATATGATCACAGCAGGCGATTTCAGAAACGGTATGACCTTTGAAGAGGACGGCAACGTAATGCAGATCATTGAGTTCCAGCACGTAAAGCCCGGTAAAGGTGCCGCTTTCGTCAGAACCAAGATCAGAAACGTAATTACCGGCTCGGTAGTTGAAAAGTCCTACAACCCCACAGCTAAGTTCCCCACAGCTTATGTTGAAAGAAAAGACATGGAGTACACCTATAATGACGGCGATCTCTATCACTTCATGGATTCAGAGACATACGAGGACGTGCCGATAAACAAGGCAGAGCTTTCGGACAACTTCAAGTTCGTAAAGGAAAATATGGTATGTAAAGTTCTTTCATATAAGGGCAAGGTTTTCGGTGTAGAGCCTCCCAACTTTGTAGAGCTTGAAATCACAGATACAGACCCCGGCTTCAGAGGCGATACAGCTACAAACGTAACTAAGCCCGCTACTCTTGAAACAGGCGCTGAAATCCGTGTTCCTCTGTTCGTTGAGATCGGAGATATAATCCGTATCGATACAAGAACAGGCGAATATATGGAGCGTGTAACAAACAAGTAATCATATAACGGTTGCTTGAAGTAATTGCAGACAGTAAAAGGAGGATTTTTACTATGACAGTTGCAGAAAAGGTATCATACATCAAGGGACTTGCAGAAGGTCTGGGTGTTGATGATTCAACTAAGGAAGGCAAAGTGCTTGCAGCTATCGTTGACGTTCTTGACGATATTGCACTGACACTGGGCGATATTGACGAAGAACTGAACGATGTTGCAGACGTTATGACCGATATGGAAGAAAGCGTTGACTGCCTTGAAGATGTCGTTTACGGTGATGAAGAAGACGATTACGATGATTGTGATTGTGACGAATGCTGCGATGAGGACGATTACGACGATGATATGTACGAAGTAACCTGCCCTAACTGCGGAAACACTATCACAGTTGATTTCGACGTTATTCAGTCGGGTGAGATTCCCTGCCCTAACTGCGGAGAAAATCTTGAATTTGATCTCAGCTGCTTAGAGGACGAGGAATGCGACTGCGGTTGCCACCACGATTAATTTAAAGCGATCTGAACCGCCGGACCGTTCCGGCGGTTTTGTTTTGTTCAAAAACGGACTGATTTACTCTTTTAAGGCAATACCGCATAATTATTGTCGTGCGATTGCTTAGTCAGATTTTTCGTCAGATTGTATATGAGTGCAAGCAGGCTGACGCCTGTCAAGCGAAATTTGTGCAAGATGGCGGAAAATATGCAAGCTTAGCGTGCGGCAAAGGCGACAGCCGTTAATTGTGCGGTTTTGCCTTGATATCCGCCTTGATTTTTGAATGCGATAGTGGTATACTATCAAATAACAAATAAAGCCGGATAAAGCGCAGAATAAACGGCTTTCGCCGATTGAAAGGAAACGATTTTATGAGCGAATGTACTCACGATTGCAGTTCATGTTCACAGCACTGCGGTGAAAGAACGGCACCTCAGAGCTTTCTTGAAAAGCCCCACGAGCTGTCACATATAAAGAAGGTTATAGGAATTGTCAGCGGTAAGGGCGGCGTAGGTAAGTCTATGGTCACATCTCTCCTTGCCGTAGCTATGCAGAGAAAAGGCTTCAAGACGGCAGTTCTTGACGCAGATATAACAGGTCCGTCTATCCCGAAGGCGTTCGGTCTTCACGGAAAAGCTACCGGCGACAACAACGGCATCTACCCCGTTATGACAAAGACCGGCATTGAGGTCATGTCTGTTAACCTGCTTCTGCCCGATGAAACCGACCCTGTTGTATGGAGAGGTCCTGTTATCGCAAATACCGTAAAGCAGTTCTGGACAGACGTAATCTGGAACGATGTTGATTATATGTTTGTTGATATGCCTCCCGGAACGGGCGATGTACCGCTTACCGTGTTCCAGTCACTTCCCGTTGACGGAATTATTGTTGTAACCTCTCCTCAGGAGCTGGTTTCGATGATTGTCGGCAAGGCTGTTAAAATGGCTGAAATGATGGACGTTTCCGTACTCGGTATAGTTGAAAATATGTCATATTTCGAATGTCCCGACTGCAAGTCACGTCACAGCATATTCGGTGAAAGTCATATAGACGAAGTTGCCGCAAAATACGGCATAAAGAATATAGCAAGAATGCCTATCAACCCGAAATTAGCCGCCGCCTGCGATAAGGGTCTTATCGAGCTTTATGACGGAAATTGGCTTGACGAAACAACCGATATGCTCGAAAAGCTGTAATTGATACCTCTGACCGCAGATATATTCTGCGGTTTTGAACATCCGTATTGTCAACCTTAAAATCCGCAGGGTGACATCGAAAGGTAAAAAATTATTATGAAATTGAAAGAACAAGTCCTGCTTATACTTATGAGCAGTAAAGGGAAATTCGTTTCCGGCGAAGAAATATCAAAGCAGCTTTACGTCAGCCGTAACGCTGTCTGGAAAGCCATCAACTCTTTAAGGGCAGACGGGTTTATAATTGATGCGGCGCAAAACAAGGGCTATCTGCTTTCGGGCGGCGAAACGGACGATTTCACACGCTACGGTATTTTGCGCATAAGGCAACTGCTGAAAAAATCTGCCGCCGACGCCGATATTACGATAAAGGATACTGTCACATCCACAAATACCCTGCTCCGCATATCCGCCGAAAACGGCGCACCAAGCAAAACCGTTCTTATCGCAAACGAGCAGACCGAAGGCAGAGGCAGACACGGAAAGAGCTTCTACTCGCCTGCCGACACAGGCATTTATATGTCTGTGCTTCTCCGCCCCGATTTCAAAGCCGACAAAGCGTTCTTCATTACCGCAGGTGCGGCTGTATCGGTTGTAAGAGCCATCGAAAAGGTATGCGGAATAAAAGCCGGTATCAAGTGGATAAACGATATAATGCTGAACGGCAAAAAAATCTGCGGTATCCTCACTGAAGCGGTCACCGACTTTGAAAGCGGAAGCCTGCAATATGCCGTAATGGGACTCGGTATCAATATCAGCCGTCCGAAAGGCGGTTTCCCGTCCGAAATTTCCGATATTGCCTCAAGCCTTTATTCCGAAGAAGCGGCAGGAAACGAGCTGAAATGCGCTCTTGCCGCCGAAATACTGAACAACTTCTTCGATATATGCGAACATATGTCCATAGATAAGCTGACGGAAGAGTACAAAAGCTACTCGGTCGTGCTTGGAAAGCGGATAAAGGTCATATCGTCAAATGCGGAATATTATGCTGTCGCCGTTGACATTGATAAAAATGCAAGATTGATAGTAAGAGATGAAAACGGGAATATGCACACGTTGTCATCTGCAGAAGTTTCCGTCAGAGAGGGTCAGATATAATTATGAACAAACTGCTTAATCATCTGCGTATCCGCAGTGAAAGGCTCTACATAACGCTTAAAACATTTTTCAAGTGGCTTTTGCTGTCGGGGATAACGGGCATTTGCTGTGGCGTTATCGGCTCGCTGTTCCATCTTTGCATGGAGTTTGCGACAGAATTCCGCACAGGGCATTCATTTATGGTATACTTTCTGCCCGTCGCAGGTCTTGTAATAGTTTTCCTCTACAGTATCTGCGGTCTGAAAAACGACCCAGGCACCAATATAATAATCACCTCAATCAGAACCGAGGGAAAAATACCGGTCAGAATGGCTCCTCTTATTTTTATATCCGCCTTTATCACTCATCTGTTCGGAGGTTCGGCAGGACGTGAAGGTGCGGCACTCCAGATAGGCGGAGGGCTGTCGGCGGAAATAGCGAGAATTCTCAAGATGGATGAACGCAACGGCAATCTTCTGGTAATGTGCGGAATGAGCGGACTTTTTTCGGCACTGTTCGGTACTCCTGTCACTGCAACATTCTTCGCTATGGAGGTTATCAGCGTAGGAGTGTTTTACTACTCGGCTATTGTGCCGTGCTTTTTCTCTGCGGCGGTTGCGCTTGGAATATCGCACCTGTTCGGAATAGTGCCGGTGACATATAAAGTAGTGATACCGGATATTTCCGTTACGAACATAGCGTTTGCGATGATACTCGGCGTAGGCACGGCATTGCTCAGCATTGTCTTCTGCTATTCGCTCCATAAGCTGTCAAAGCTGTTATCGGCAAAAATCAAGAACAACTATATCAGAATTTTCGTATGCGGCTGTGTAATCGTAATACTTACCGCTGTATTCGGAACGGATTATAACGGTGCGGGAATGAATATCATTGCTGACGCTATGTCCGGCACTACACGCCCCGAAGCATTCGCTCTGAAGCTGTTATTCACCGTGATAACCATTGCAGGCGGCTACAAGGGCGGAGAGATAGTTCCGTCATTTTTCATAGGCGCTACATTCGGAAATCTGTTCGGAACACTGGTCGGTCTGCCGCCTCAGTTCACTGCCGCACTCGGACTTGTTTCGCTGTTCTGCGGCGTGGTAAACTGCCCTGTAACCTCGCTTTTACTCAGCATTGAGCTTTTCGGCGGAGAGGGCATAATATTCTTTGCCGCCGCCTGCTCGGTAAGCTACATTTTATCGGGCTACTACGGACTTTACACGGGTCAGAAGATAATGTACTCAAAACTGCACAGCAAGTACATAAACAGGCATACAAAATAACAGCGGCAAGCTGAGCAACGATAAATATGTGCAGAATAAACAATTTCACGGTATGATTTTTATTGCAGTTGTGAAAACTGCCGTGGAAAATGCTTCAGTTATTTGACTTTACTCTTATAATGTGGTATGATTTAGTAATAACATACAACATAACAAATCCGGGAGGACAGGCTAATGTCAGCTAAAAAGGATATATCAAAAGAATTTGACAAAATCTCCGACGGTGCAAAGCAGGTGCAGAAAAAGCGTAAATCGCTCACAGGCAGGATATTCAAATGGATGTGTCTTGCGGTAGGCGGCTCGCTCCTTATCGTCGGCGGTGTGAATATAGGCATAAACTACAACTTTTTACAAGAGTCGCTGAAAAATCAGCTGACCGAGGTTGCGGATATGTCTTCGAATACTGTTTCCAATCAGCTTAGCTCCATCACTGCAGAGCTGCAGCAGATTGCGTATGATTCGGGATTTGACGATCTGACGGATACGGGTGCTCTTTCCACTAAGTGCCTCTCGATACTTTCAAAGAACCCTATGCTGACCGATATAAAGATCGTGAATACAGACGGCAAGTGTTTCTATTCCGAAACGCTTGATTACTCGGAAAACGAGAGCTTCAAAAAAGCTGTGGAAACCAAAAAAACAGCACAGGGAGAGCCTTATGCCGCAAAGGATCTGAAGCACGTTCTTATGGACGTTGCGATACCTATGTTCGACAGTGACAATACAACGCTCAGAAGCGTACTTATGGCGTGTGTTGATATGAACACATTCTCAGCCGTGATAGGTCAGACGAAAATAGGCGAAACAGGCTATACCATGGCGATAGACCAGACGGGTACGATAATTGCGTATCCCGATGAAACCAAGCTGACAGAGCGTATAAACTACAAGACGCTTGCTCAGGCGGACAGCTCATATCAGGGCATAGCGGACTGCATAAGCAATGCCATAAAAGGCGAAAAAGGCTTTGCGGAGGTTACGCTTGACGGCGTGGATAAATATGTAACCTATGCTCCTATTGCGAATACGGAAGGATGGAGCTGTCTTGTTGTCGCTACCCCGTCTGAATACACAGACAGCTTAAAGATGTCGCTGTATATAGGAACTGCGGTAGCCGTTATCTGCTTTGTCGTATCGGTACTGGTAATCCTCACGATAGTCAAGAAGGTAATCAAGCCCGTCAAGCTCTGCTCTGACAGGATAGTGACGCTTTCACAGGGAGATCTTCATGCCGAGCCGCTCGACTTCGGCAAAAATATCGACAATGAAATAAGTCAGCTCAGCGAAAGCACGAATCAGATAACAACACAGATAAACGCAATTATCACAGACCTTGACAATATGCTCGCCGCACTCGGAAACGGCGATCTTACATATTCTCCCGCCGATGTTTATATTGGTGATTTTGCAAAGCTGAGAGCTTCATACGAAAGAATAATGCTCTCGCTCAACAAGACGATGAGCGGTATCAGCACAGCAGGCGTTCAGGTATCGAACGGTGCGGAGCAGGTATCATCTGCCGCCGCAAATCTTTCGGAGGGTGCTACAAGGCAGGCGGCTTCTGTGGAAGAACTTTCCGCTTCGCTTGCGGAAGTATCCGAAAAGGTAAACCGCAATGCCGCAAGAGCCGGCGACGCAGCCAAGAATTCCGAACAAGCCGCAAAGCTTGTTGATTCGGGAAATGAGAAGATGAATATTCTGCTTGAGGCTATGCACAAGATAGACGATACTTCAAAGCAGATAGCAAATATCATAAAAGCCATCGACGATATTTCGTTCCAGACGAATATACTTGCGCTTAATGCGGCGGTAGAGGCGGCAAGAGCGGGTGACGCAGGAAAGGGATTTGCTGTTGTTGCGGACGAGGTAAGAAATCTTGCGGGCAAGGTTGCTGAGGCGGCAAGCGATACCACAACGCTTATCGGAGATTCTATCAAGGCGGTAGAGGACGGTACCGCAATCGCAAACGATACGGCGCAAACGCTCGCTCTTATCGTTGAAACTACCACACAGACGGCTGATCTGATTGAGGATATTTCAACAGCCTGTGAAGAACAGGCAACGGCTATATCTCAGATAACAGCAGGTGTCGATCAGATTTCCTCCGTTGTACAGACAAACTCCGCTACAAGCGAAGAATGCGCCGCATCAGCAGAAGAATTATCTTCACAGGCGACTATCCTTGACGGTATGGTAAACAAATTCAAATTAAGCCAAAAGGCGATTGCGGAAGAACCTGTGAAAGCCGCAGGCAAGGCTGCCGAAAGCGAGAAAACAGCTTCGGCAAAATCGGAAAAATCCGATAGCCCGGAAGCTAAAAAGCCGTCCGAGCCAAAGCGTGACAAGGAAAAACCGGTAAAAAGCAAGCGGGAAATAAAGAAAACCACTGCGGAGGCTAAAGAAATAAAAGCCGAGAAGCCTGCTGTCGCAAGCAAGCCTGCCGATATAATCACAGATAAAAAGGCACCTGAAAGCAAGCCGCTTGCAAGTATGCCGATAAAGAAAAACGAAAGCAAGCCGGTTGCAAGTACGCAGATAAAGAAAACCGAAAGCAAGCCGGTTGCGAATACGCAGATAAAGAAAAGCGAAAGCAAGCCTGTTGCAAATACGCAGATAAAGAAAAACGAAAGCACAGCCGAAAACAAGAAGAAAAACAGTGAATCGGCAATAAAAGCCATATCTGCCGACTTCAAAACGGAGGCTCCTGCACAAAAGAAAACGAATGCTATAGGAATCTCGCATTTTGACACGGCTGTAAATTCGGAAAATGAGTTTACAGAGGACGCAAACGATAAATATTAAGAATTGAGGTGCCGTTTTTGCGGCACCTCGGTTGGTATAAAAAGTCTTGTATTTGATGTACTTCTGTTATAACTTTTAGTATTTGTCTATGATAGCAAGCTACCGATAGTTCTTTTTGTCAGACAGCACTTCTCGGTTTCGCTATTCGAATTAATACACTTGTCGATATGAAAGAGGGAGACAACCAAAGGGATCAGGACAAGGGACTTGACAGCCCCTCTCCCTGTCCCTTAGGTTTTCTCCCTCTTGCTCCCTCTTTCCTTACCCATACCCACACCCCGTCGGGGTGTGGGCTAAACTTGAATATCCACCCGAACATTGTATATCCTATCAATGCAGGGACGCTTAACGCTACACGTCCGCAAGTTAGTACATATATCTTAGGTTAGAGGCGTTTTTTTGAAGGGTCAATGTCGGTGCAGTTGCACCGATACACTCACGAAAATATTAATGCCTTGTCGATACGGAAACTGTTTTAAGCAGCGTTGGCGATATGTTTAACGGTGTGGACTTTGATAATAATCAGTTTATCTACAGACTAAGGTGTCGTTTTTGCGGCACCTTTTGATTTTCCGGCAACACTTCATACATCATTAACAGTACAATACACGGCTTTCAACTGCGTTTTTGTGATATTATCTAAAATTACGCTAAAAATACACATAATTCATCAAGAAAATTTGTTAAAAAATCTACAAAGAAAAGCGTTGAATTTAAATCTGAAATAAGGTATAATTATATTAGTTTTATGCTATGCCGTTATGCTCAAAAACGGCACTGCATTGCGAGAACAATTAAGAATGGAGAATTATGCATGACGGACAATTTACTGCGTACTATGGCGATAATCACCGAAAAGACAGCCGCTGAAAACATAAGCGGTATGTGGGCAACGGTAATTACCGGTATGGTTGTTGTTTTCCTGATCTTAGGACTGCTTATAGGACTGCTTTACATCATTTCCTTCTTCTGCAATCTGGGAAACAAGAAGAAAAAGGATGCTAAGCCTGACCAGACAGTCGCTCAGCCTGCACCGGCTCCCGCTCCTGTTGAGCTTATCGACGAGGACGAGAACGATGATGAGGTTATTGCTGTTATTTCAGCCGCAATCGCCGCTTATACGGCAGGTGACGGAAAGACCTATGCAATCAAGAGAATCAAACGTGCCGAGAAACAGCCTCGTTCAAGCTGGGGCAATGCGGGTGTAAACGAGAATACCCGTTCGTTTTAAAGCTCAGATCAAATAAAAGGAGAACAAGATGGAAATTTTAGACGTTTTCTGGAATGCCCTTGTTGCGCTTGCACAAAAATCGGGCTTCTGTAACATAACCCCACAGCAGGGATTTATGATAGCCGTTTCATTCTTACTTATGTATCTTGCGATAGTAAGAAAGTTTGAACCTCTGCTGTTACTGCCTATCGCCTTTGGTATGATGCTTACCAATATTCCCGGTGCGAATATGTTCCACCCGGAAATGTTCGGTATCAGCCCTGACCCTGCGATAGCGGCGAACTTTGCCGAAAACGGTGTCAACTACGGCGAGGTGCTTCATAACGGCGGTCTGCTCGATATACTGTATCTCGGTGTTAAACTTCAGATATTCCCTCCGCTGATATTCTTAGGTATCGGCTGTATGACAGACTTCGGTCCTCTGATAGCAAACCCCAAAAGCTTACTGCTCGGTGCAGCAGCACAGCTTGGTATCTTCGTAACCTTCCTCGGTGCCTGCGCATTCAGCCTTACGGGTATTGAAGGTGTCGACTTCTCATTTAAAGAAGCCGCTTCAATAGGTATCATAGGCGGTGCGGACGGACCTACGGCGATATTCCTTACTTCAAAGCTGGCTCCACAGCTACTCGGCTCGATAGCGGTTGCCGCATACTCATATATGGCGCTCGTTCCCGTAATCCAGCCTCCTATAATGAAGCTGCTCACAACAAAGAAGGAACGTGCCATTGTAATGGAGAGCTTACGTCCCGTTACAAAGAGAGAAAAGATCATATTCCCTGTAGCAGTTACGCTTATCGTTGCTTTCATCGTTCCCGACGCTACTCCCCTTGTTGGTATGCTGATGCTCGGTAACCTCTTCAGAGAGAGCGGTGTTGTTGACAGACTTGTAAAGACAGCATCAAACGAACTGATGAACATTATCACTATAATGCTCGGTACGGTTGTAGGCGCTACAGCAACAGCCGAAAACTTCCTGACAGTAAAGACGCTTATTATAGTTGCACTCGGACTTATCGCATTCTGCTTCGGTACAGCAGGCGGTCTGTTACTTGCAAAGCTCATGAACAAGCTCTCAGGCGGCAAGATAAACCCCCTTATCGGTTCAGCAGGTGTATCCGCTGTTCCTATGGCTGCCCGTGTTTCACAGACGGTCGGTGCTAAGGAGAACCCCTCAAACTTCCTTCTTATGCACGCTATGGGACCGAACGTTGCTGGTGTTATCGGTTCTGCCGTTGCCGCAGGTGTTCTTCTGAATATCTTCGGTTAAATCAAATAGCAACGAACCCCCTTGTCAAGCGACAAGGGGGTTCTTATTATATTCGGAATGTTACGGGCAAGTAATTTTAGCCTGCTTAAATCATCCTTACAGGAATGCGACAAGGCACTGTAAAATTTTCAATCAATAATAATCAAGCTCGGCAGGATGCACGGGCTGATTTGTCATATTCGCATACTGCTTGTTACCGGCTGAGGCATTCTTCCCTGCCGTATAAATTTTCAGACAAGTTTATCGTATCTTATGAAATTTACAATAAAAGATATTCCTGCCGATGCCAGCGCACAGCCAAGTCCGGTATAGAAAAATCCCACAAAGACATCGGGGAATACTCCTGCTTCTCTAAGCCCTATTCCTCCGCCCATCATACATGCCATAATTATATATGCTTTAAGGTCGAAGAAATGCCAGAACGGGCGGCGGTCTTCATATCCGAGTATTCTTTTTGTATGCTTACCGCTCATTTTAAGGAACATCATTCCGAAAGCGACAAATACAACTACCGACAGCAGATACATAAACCATTGCCGCTCGATAACAAGGTAAGACAATACTCCGAGCCTTGCGACATTGAATCCGGCAATAAGCCACACGATACCAGCTATCAATAAAAGCGTCCTCTTTTTAACTTTAAACATTTCTGTCTTCTCCGATCATTTAAATTGTTTCAGACGTTTTTCCGCATTTTCGTAAATTTTTTCAAATACCGCCTTGCACTTATCCATTTCCTCGTCGGAAAGTCCGTCCAGTATATCCCTTGCGAACTGCTTCTGAACAGCTGTGCCTTCATTTACTATAGTTTTCGCTTTATCCAAAAGAATAATAGCAATGTACTTTTTATTATCCTCGCTTTGTCTTTTCTCTATGAGTCCCTTTTCTTCGAGCATTCTAAGCGAAGTGGAAACGTGCGATTTGGTGGATTTGCGTATCTTAACGATTTCGGCGGCGGTATTATACTTTGGATTATTGTGCAGGAACATCAATATATCATATTCCATTTGCGTAAGATTGTACTTATCGCAGACTGCACCGGTTAGCTTTTCATAATAGCAGGTAATCGTCCTGTGGTAATCCCGGAAAAACAAATCGTCAACTCCTTTTCAAACAATCGTTCTATTTAGAACAAAGGCAATTATAGCATACAGAATACCCTTTGTCAAGAGGAAGGATATGGTTTTCACGGCGGACAGGTAAACAAAAAAACGGTGAACGCATAATACGTTCGCCGCCTATTTTATATCAGCCGTAAAATTACTTGAAATATTCCTCGCCGAGTATTTCGACAAATCTGGGTTTGACTCCTGTCTTATTGTCGATGTGACCGTAGTTCTGGCACATATCGTAGCTCGGCAGGGTGTTTCCTTCCACCAGAACAGGTCTTGTGGGAGTTATCGCAACGTCCCAGCCTATGTAGCCGACCTGCGGTACTACAAGAGCCGCCTTTTTGCACATTTCGACCGCTTCGAAAAACATAGGGATTTCAAAGCCGTTGAACCTTGTATGTGTAAAAGGGTGTTCCTCGTAATATACGCCGGTAGCGTCACAGTAGGCGTTCTTGTGTATCACGCCGTCTGCGCCTATCGAAACATACATACCGCCGCTGCAGATATTGTCAACACAGTTAGTGCCGTTGCTCATACGGACAAGAGCATACATAAAATGTACCTTGCCTTCGTGCAGAAGGGTCACCATACGGATTGTATTAATGGACGACGGGCTGAGCCTGTCCATCTGTTCATTCTGCTTTATCGTTTCTTCGACAAGATATTGCTTGTTGTCGCAAAGACGCTTGTAAAGCGCCTCATAATCGGTGTCGGGAGTTACTGTTTCCTTGGTTATGCCCTCGCCGCCGAACTGATTTACAGGCTTTGCAAATACAGTTTCACGCCCCTTGCAGAATTCACGCAGATCGTCCGCCGTTGCTTTTTCAAGATTCAGAAAATCTCTGCCGATGTATTCTCTGAACGCCTCATCGAATTCGGATTTGTTATCGAATATATGAAAATACGTCCTGTCATTGCAACGCTTTGAGATGGTTATATTATCGTTCATTGTCATAAACGTGCGTCTGTTTTTGCCTTTAATATTTGCAAAGCCGAACACACGGTAATCCATATAGCCGACAGAATAGCGGAAAATGCACCATATCATATCAAAGAACATTATAAATCTGTTCTTTCCCGTTTCCTTATGGATCGTTCCGATATAGCCGAACATACGTTTAAAGCTGCCTGCAAACAGCCTGCGGAAGAATGTCTTTAACTTTGTCATTTACAAAACCTCTTGTTTATAATCTGAGTAACTTTGATAATATCTTATATATTATGCGTTTAAGCGGAGAAGTTACAATCTCCTTCTCTCTCGGAGTAAGTCCTATGAGCCATACTGATACTATAAATATCACAACGTAGATAACGCCCCAGAACAGTATTCCGAGATAGCCCGAAGCGTGAGCAAGGCAGGCAATCAGTATCGCCGCTATCGCAGGAACGACAAGCGATGGAAGAAGCGCTGTAATCCTCCTCCAGAATCTCGGAATATCAAGTCCGATATATTTATTGTAATACCAGTTCATTATAAGTCCGTTGCCGATAAAAACAGGGATAGCCGTACCTATCGCCACACCGACGGCACCGAACAGGGCGCACAGCGGTATACTTATCACTATATTAAGCACGGCGACAAGCACATATACAAGCGAACGGAATTTGTGCATATTTTTTGCTCGCAGAATTTCGATGCCGAGATTCTGAATACTCGGAAGAATAGTCGGTATGAACAGCAAAAGCGCAATAACAAATGCGTTTGCGTTGGCTTCACCCGCCCACAGAAGAACGAAGGGATAGCCTACCGCCACGAATCCGAACAGAATCATTGTGAGGATGGTAAACTGAAAACGTCCGACACGGATAAACAGATCGCTTATCTGCTTGTCGGGGACTTTATTTGCCACCATCTGATGAACTCTGGGGGTGAGGATTCCCGAAAATGTGGTAGCCATAGACATATAGTAGATATTGAGCTGTGACGCTACGTTGTAGGTAGCTACCTCGTTCGAGCCGTGCATCCATGCGAGCAGGAGCTTATCGACGCTCCAGTTTAGCTGATCGACCACTATGCCGACAAATACCCAGCCTGTGAACTTGAACATAGATTTGAGCAGCTTGAAATCAAAGTCACGGAAATAAAACCGTATAGCAAGCTTTTTGTTGCAGTATATGATATTCAGCAAGCCCGAAAACAGCGTGAAGGCAAGGCTCATATAAGCTATTGCTTCGGAGCGAAGCCCTATCATCAGAAGGGGTATTATAAGCAGGGGGTTGATTACCGACTTTACTATGGCAAGCAGTTTAAGAAAAATGTACCGCTCGTTGACCATAGTATTTGATTCAAATACGCTCAGCGGAAAGCTGACCGCCGCTGTGACGGTCATAATATACATAAGTCTTACTGCAAGCTCTATTTCCTCTTCTGTCAGCTTCTGACCGAATGCAAGACGGGGATTTGCGGCTATCGTAAATCCGACTATCAGCACAAGTACGCCGAGCAGGGAGTATATGACAAGGAACATACCGTTCAGCTTTGCCATATTGTATTTGTCGTTTGCTTCCTTGTATCTTGTATAGAATCTTGTGTACGCACTGCCCAGACCGAAGCTGAAAAGATTCAGATACGATACCATAGGAAGAACTATGGAGTAAACGCCGTATTCGCTCTGTCCGAGCCTTTCTATCATTATAGGCGTGTAGACAAGCGAAACAACCGTACCCAGTATCAGCGACAGATATGAGAGGAGCGAGCCCATTTTTATCTGATCAATTTTCATTCGCAATTTTCCTGTAAATTCATTTTATCTTAAAACGTTTAAATAACAGTATTCTAAATTCATATTTTAACATATTTTATGGGGTTTGTAAAGGAAAAATGCGAGAAGTCAGGCTGATTTGCGTTTTCTTACCTTAAATGTAAAGAATATCATACAAATAACAAGCAATACCTGGAATATTACCGAGAAGCTAAGACCGTTTTTATACATGCCGATTCAAAGGCACCGCATAATTATAAGTGAAACAACATTTTTTCAATCGCCGAAACGGTTTTCGGTTAAGCAATTACACAAATTTGCTTTTTTGCACAAATCAAACGGCTTTATATTAGTCAAATCTAATAAAATCGCTGCAAACGCTTTACTATCAGACAAAAATATGATATAATATCCTGAGAATTAGTATGACCATCGTCCGTAAAGGATAAGAATATACCGTTAAAGACGTGGGAAAGGTTGGTTATTTTTTTATGAAAATCAAGAGCTTACTGATCACAGTGCTTGCGTGCTTTGTGATCATTCCGTCTGTTGTATTTGCTTGTATCGCAAATGTCGAGATGAATAAACTTGCAATGAAGAATTACAAGCAGACAGCGCAATCTATGGCTGAAAATCAGACATATAACATATCGGAGTATTTCCGTATAATTTCAGCCAGTGCAAAGCAGATAGCCGACAATCCGGATATACTGAGTTTCGACAAGGAAAAAAATCCTACCACTACAGACGCTTTGGCGATATATTCGAATATAGCTTCTGCCGACAATCAAAATGTCAGAATCGACAGAATTATGATTGTCAACAAAAGCGACTTCAGACCCGTTGTCGGAACAAACAAAGATTTTAACGATCTTACCAGAGATGATGTGCTGTACGGTACTCTCAAAAATATATGTGCAAGAAAAGACGGAGAGGTTACATTCTATACTCCCGATGTATATACAAACTTCAATGAAGGCGACAAGGAAAAGAACGATCCTCTCTTCCCCGGAAAAACGGGAAACAGCCTGCGACTTGTAGTAAAATATACAGTCGGTGACTATTATATAGTAACATTCTTCAATAACACTGCCCTCAAGTCATTCGCAACCTCTTCTCAGTTTGCAAACAACAGTAAGCTGGTACTGATAGATCCTAACGGCTCGATAATGCACGACAGCTACATAGGCAATACTTCGGACAAGAAGAACAGCGCTTATCTCAAGTTTACGGACGCCGCACAGACTGGCTCTGCTGTTGAAGTTGACAACTTCAAGGGCACAGACAGCGGTGTTATTCCCACAATCAGCTTTACTTCAAAGATGCCTACCATAAATGAAGGCGAAGAAGGCAACTGGACGCTTGCGATAATTGCAGAAACCGACAAGGCGTATACCTTATCGGGTGAAGCGATGGGTGCCATTGTCGGCATGATAGTATTAGTTGCGATTATTTTCATAGCAGGTGCGATTGTACTGGTATTTATTATAACAAAGCCTATCAAGGCTATCGAAGAAACACTTGTAAAGGTGCACAGAGGCGACCACGAAGCAAGAATCAACGTTATCGCAAACAACGAGTACGGTCAGATTGCCCGTACATTCAACGATCTTATAGACGATATTGTTGTAAGTGAAGGAAGATACCGTACTATTATCGAAATGTCGGATAACATAATCTTTGAGTGGAATTTCAAGTCAAACGATGTTTTCTTCTCGAACAACTTCAACAAGAAGTTCAGCTACCGTGCACCCTCCGACCACTTCGGTGACAGCTTCCTTCTTAAGGTTAAGGTTCATCCCGAGGACAACGACCGTTATCACAAGGATCTCGAAAAGCTGTCAAAGGGCGAGGAATTCGAAGGCAACGAGTATCGCTGGAAGAATATCTACGGCGACTATATCTGGATACTGCTCCGTACTGCGACTATCCGTGACAGAGATGGAAACATTGCTAAGATTGTCGGCGTTATCGTTGATATTGACCGTGCAAAGAAGAGTGAAAAGCTCCTTACGGAAAGAGCAAGCTACGACAGCCTTACAGGTCTTTATAACCGTGAATCCATCGAGCGCACCATTGATAACGAAATTGAGCTTATCAATGTCCGCAAGAGCGAGGTAGCAATCCTGTTCATTGACGTTGACGACTTCAAGATTTACAACGACAAATACAGCCACGCTACAGGCGACCAGGTACTGAAATTTGTTGCAAATACGATCAATTTTGTAATCAAGGGATTCGGTACTGCGGGTCGTTACGGCGGCGACGAATTTGTAGCCTGTGTAAGAAACATTGAAACAAACGAGCCTACAAGAGTAGCCCGTGATATTCTGTCGGGACTTAAGGAAGGCTTTACATCGGATAACGGCGACAAGCTCAGCGTCAATGCAAGTATCGGTATTTCAATCATCAAGGATTCTTCGATGCCCGTTGATGAGATAATCGGTATGGCTGACGACGCAATGTACAAGATCAAGAAGAACGGCAAGTCGAACTTCGGTATTCTCAACAAGGAATTGGTTGAAAAACCCGTTCCTGACAAGGTTGATGAGGAAGACGTTATCGGCGGAAGCGATAACAGCAATGGCGGTGATACTGTTACTCCTGATACAGCTAATGATACTGCAGAACAGCAGCAGTAATTAAAGTTAAAAAGAGTGTTGCGAAAGTGACACTCTTTTTTTATCGGAATATGATTGATTTGTCAAAGGAGGCTATATGATAAGAGAAGTCAATGAAGATGAATACGAACAGCTGATGAGCCTTTATTGTCAGCTGCACGAAACAAGCGTACCGGAATATAAGGGCGATACAAGGGAGCTTTGGCAAAGGCTTGTGAATAATCCCGACTATCACTTAATTGCAGCTGAGGAGGACGGGAAGATAGTATCTACCTGCACCTGCATAATAGTGCCGAATATGACGCACGGGCCTCGTCCTTATGCGTTTGTTGAGAATGTAGTGACAGACAGCGAATATCGTGGCAGAGGGCTGGCTACTGCGTGTCTTGAAAGAGCAAAAGAGATAGCGAAGGCTGAAAACTGCTACAGGCTTATACTTATGACAGGCTCAAAACTCGATAGCACGCTGAATTTCTACCGTAAAGCAGGTTATGACGATAAGGAAAAGACAGGGTTTATACAATATTTAGATTAAACCGAATGAGCCGTTTGAAAAAAAAGCAAACGGCTCATTTTAGCTATATCAAAAGACTTTTTAACGTTATCCGTCTGAATTACCGATTTGCCTGTCAATGCACTAATTATATGATTTCTATTGACTTAAAAGCCAAAAAAGGTTATACTTAAATATAATGATAATAGAATTCTGAACTATAATCTGCAAAGGAGGAATAATGTGAATAATGCGGCGGAAAAGAACGCCCGTATACTTATTGTTGACGACTCTGAGATGAACCGTGATATGCTGAGCGATATGCTGAGCGATGATTATGATATTGTCGAAGCGGCAAACGGAGAAGAAGCACTTGGTATCCTCAAAGAGCAGGTATATGATATAGATCTTGTTCTGCTTGATATAATAATGCCTGCTGTTGACGGATTCGGTGTGCTTGATGTTATGAAACGCTACCACTGGATAGATAACACCCCGGTAATAATGATCTCCTCCGAAATATCGCAGAGCTACATCCGAAAAGCGTTCGAACTCGGTGTTACCGACTATATTATCAGACCGTTTGACAGCTTTATTATACATAAACGTGTTTCCAATACGCTTATGCTCTACCGCAAGCAGAAAAAACTACTAAGTGCCCTTGAGGAGCAGGTTTACGAGAACGAAAAGAACAACAGTATGATGATAAACGTTCTTGCTCATATTGTCGAATTCAGAAACGGCGAGAGCGGAATGCACGTTCATCACATAAAACAGCTTACATCTATACTTTTACAGAATCTGATTGAAAAGACGGACAAGTACCGCCTTACAGAAAATGATATACTGCTTATCAGCACAGCATCCTCCCTGCACGATATTGGAAAAATCTCGATAGACGACAAGATACTCAACAAGCCCGGAAGGCTGACGGCGGAAGAATTTGAGGTTATAAAAACTCACTCGGTAATCGGTGCGGAAATGCTTCAAGATCTGCATAACACGCACAACTATCCCCTTTTTGACAAAGCCTATGAGATATGCCGCTGGCACCACGAGAGATATGACGGAAAAGGCTATCCCGACGGGCTGAAAGGCGAGGAGATACCTATCTCGGCTCAGGTCACTTCTCTTGCGGATGTATATGACGCACTGACAAGCAACCGATGCTATAAAAAGGCGTTTTCGCACGAAAAAGCGATGGAAATGATACTCGACGGGCAATGCGGCGCTTTCAACCCTGTGCTTCTTCAGTGCCTTAAGGACTGTGAAAAGCAGATCCTTGCGGAGTTTTCAGACTCTATTGACACAACTCAGGACGACAGACTGCTCATCCGTGCGACCGAGGAGCTTGTAGAAAACAAGATTTCTTCGGACAAAATCGACTTCTCCGCTCACCTGCCTATCGCCGCAAGAGATCGCTGGAATTTCTTCTCTGACGGCTTGGGAGAAATACAGTTTGAGTATGACGCAATACTTGATGTACTGCGATTGACCAAATACGGCGCTAAGGTACTGGGACTTCAGGAGCTGACTATGCATCCGAGAGGTCTTAAGCAGGGTTATCTCGGCGCACAGAATATACAGAATATACTGGATGCTATGCAAAGCGAGGCTTCTTTAGAAAAGCCTGTCGTAAAAATAAAGAAGCAGATTTCGCTAAACGGGCCACGCCGCTGGTACGAAATAAGGATAAGGACGCTGTGGAGCAACGAGGAAAAGCCGAAATATACGGGTATACTCGGCAGAATAATTGATATAAATGACAGCGAGCTTGCTATTGTTCGTCCCGAATACCGCATTTCAGAAAACGACGACGCAGAAATAAGGCAAACGATAAGCAAGCTGACTCAGGTATTCGATGTGGTAAGACTGGTTGATATAACCGACAACGAAATCATCAGAAGCGGCTGTAAGCCCGGCAACGAAGAAATAATAAACGCTTGCCGTGGGGATAAATGCTATGCGATATGGGGCAAGACACAGCGTTGCAAGAACTGCGTATCGTCAAAGGCTTTTGAAAAGCATGGGCAGGTCAGCAAGCTGGAATTTGCCGACGACAGCATATTCCAGATAATTTCAAAATATGTTGAAATCAGCGGAAAGCCGTATGTGCTTGAGATGATATACAAGGATAATGACGGTGTTCTGCTCGGCGCTTACGGTAAAACCGATTTTATGGACAATATCGTAAACTATAACAGACAGCTGTATCACGATGCGCTGACAGGCGCTTACAACCGCCGTTATTACGAAGAACAGGCTAAGTCCATGCGTTATATAGACGCTGTGGCAATGCTTGACGCTAACAATTTCAAGGGCATAAACGATCATTACGGACACGCCGCAGGAGATTGCTTGCTGAAGGCGGTATGCGAAAGCATAAAGGAATGTATAAGAAGCAGTGATATTCTTATAAGGCTTGGCGGCGATGAGTTTGTGCTTCTCATGGCTAATATTCCTGAAATTGTGTTTTATCAGAAAATTACGGAGATAAAGCAAAGAATCTCGGAAATAAAGCTGCCTGATTACCCTGATATTAAATGTGCCGCCGCTATCGGCGGTGTGTACGGAATCCAACCGATAGAAAACGCATTGACAGAAGCAGACAGACTTATGTATTTAGATAAGAACGCTTCAAAGGAGGGAAAATGACTCTCGAAGAATGTTACAGGGCGCTTGGAGGAAGTTATTCGGACGTTCTTGCAAGGCTGGTTGACGACAAGATGATAACAAAATATCTCAACAAGTTCACAAAGGACACAAGCTACAGGGATATTTTCGCCGCACTTGAAAACAATGACTATGAAACGGCTTTTCGTGCGGCACATACGCTTAAAGGTATCTGCCTTAATCTCGGGCTTGAAAATCTCTACAAAGCCGCATATAAGGTCACTGAGGCTCTGCGGCAGAAAACGGACGAAACCACTCCGGAAATGCTGGACGAGCTGAAATCAAGCTACAACAGCTCGATCCTCGCAATACAGCAGCTTTAATATGCGGTTTTTGCCGCAGGTAAGCCGATATATTCGCAGGGCTGTAAACGGCTCTGCGAATAATTATATCACGCAGAATTGCCGAAACGGATTTTAAAGGTCACAGGAGTGTCGTGCTGTGAATTTCTGCATACTTTTATTGCCGTTCGTGGCTTTTCACTTGACGATAACCGTAAAAAACGGTATAATAATCTTGTGCAAATAAATCAACCCGCCGGTTTTAAGAAAGGGACAAGCAATGACAGTTAGAGAAATGCAGGATGAAATCCTGAGAATAAAGAAAGAAAAAGACATCTGCATACTGGCTCACGCATATCAAAGACAGGATATACTGGATATAGCCGATTTTGTCGGTGATTCGTTTGCATTGAGTCAGATGGCGGCAAAAGCGCCTCAAAGCACTGTTCTTATGTGCGGAGTACGCTTTATGGCTGAAACGGTAAAGATACTTTCACCTCAAAAGAAGGTTTTACTTTCAGACAGCAATGCAGGCTGTCCTATGGCTGAGCAGATGGATAAGGACCTTATCCTGCAGCTTAAGGAGATGTACCCTGACTATAAGGTCGTGGCTTATATCAATACGACCTCGGAGCTTAAAACGGTATGCGATGTATGCGTGACCTCGTCAAGTGCAGTAAAGATAGTGAAAAAGCTGGACAGCGACAAGATACTTTTCATACCCGATTGCAACCTTGGCGATTATGTTCAGAAGCAATGCCCCGACAAGACATTCAAGCTGGTGAGCGGCGGCTGTCCTACCCATCTGCGTATGACCGTAAAGGACGTTGAAAAAGCAAAGGCACAGCACCCTGACGCACTTCTTCTTGTTCATCCCGAATGCGCTCCGGCGGTAACAGCTCTTGCTGACTATGCAGGCAGTACAACGGGCATAATGAACTATGCCAAAAAAAGTGACGCAAAAGAATTTATCATCGGCACAGAAAACAGCATAGTGGAGCATCTCAGCTTTGACGAGCCGGGCAAGAAATTCTATCCGCTGTCAAAGGACTGCGTCTGTCACAATATGCACCTTACAAATCTTGCCACAGTATACAACTGCGTATGCGGAAATGCAGGAGAAGAAATCGTGCTTGACGAAGAAATCAGACTCGGCGCAAAGCGTTGCATAGACGAAATGTTAAGGCTCGGCGACTGAGTGTATTATCTCATTTGTCAAAGCGCAGCTCAAAACGCTTTTAAACCGCTGATTTCTTGACTTTTAAAGCGGTGTGAATTATAATAATAAAACAGGCAAAAAACAGGCAAAAGAAGGACTGTCTGCAGCAGCAGGCTTCAGTCTATCGAAAAACCTCTTGTTTATTAAAAAATCGGGTCGCAGGGGCGAAGCCCCCGACAGGGACTAGGGGCGGTAGCCCCAGTAATATAGCCCCTTCCCATGGGGAAGGGGTTTGGGGTTAGGGATAGAGAATTTGCTCTATTTTTATAAAATAGACTTTTTCTACAAGCTGATATCTGTAGTGGCAGGCTTTCCTTTAGGACAAAATGTTTATAAAAAACATAAACTGAAAGGAATACAATTTGAAATTCAGAAGAAAATTAGCGGCGGTATTAGCCGGAATAATTACAGTAACCGCCTTTTCGGGCTGTTCAATGCTCGGCAATCAGACAACCAACGCACTTGGCACTTACGACTTTACACAGATGGATCTGGTACAGCTCAATAAGCCTTCGGAGGGTCAGGACGTTGCAGTGATAGAAACAAATCTTGGCACGATAACGGCTGTTTTATATGCCGAATTTGCTCCCAAAACCGTGGCAAACTTCAAGAAGCGTGCCGAGGAGGGATTCTATGACGGAAAGCCGTTCTTTGCGTTACAGAAAGGTATTTACGCAATTACCGGCGCTTCAAACGATGAAGGTACGGAAGGCGTTACCGACGACGGCAAGTTCATTGAGAACGAATGCTCGGTCAACCTTTGGCCGTTCAAGGGCGCACTTTTAGGATACAGCTCACAGCAGGGCTACTCGGACAGCCGATTCTTCTTCACGGGAGCACTTGAGATAACCGAAGAAAACAAAAAAGAGCTGAGAGGCTATACAGACCAGGAAACAAGCGCACAGGTAATCCCCGATGAGCTTATAACAGCCTTTGAGAAAAGAGGCAGTGTTCCGGGCTTTGCCGGCACTTACACGGTTTTCGGTCAGGTGATAAACGGCTTTGACACGCTCGACAAGATACTCTGGTCGGCTTCCGACAAGAGCACGATGAAGCCTCTTGAGGAAATCAAAATAGTAAAAGTTACACTTGACTCCTACAAGGACGGAAAGTTCACCATAGAAGAACCTACTTCCGACAAATATCTTACTGCCAAAGAAATCGCAGAACTTCAAAACGAATCCAACGGTACAAGCGGCAGTAACAGCTCAACGGCAGGTTCTTCGGATTCATCATCAAACTAAGCCTGCAGGCGAAAGGACCGATAAAAATGAGGTTTAAGTCTTTATGCAAAGCTGCAGCGGCGGTAACTCTCGCCGCAGCCATGATAACGGCAAGCGGCTGTAATAACGAGAAAAACGATAACACCGCAGAAATAACCGTAGGACCCGGCGATACCCTTGCCGAAATGACAATTCAGATAGGCGAGGAAACGGGAAAGATACGTTTCAAACTCTTCCCCGAGGTTGCGCCTAAGGGCGTCGATAACTTTGTCAAGCTGGCTCAGAGCGGATATTATGACGGCAAGACAATCCACAGAGTAATCAAGGATTTTATGGTACAGGGCGGCTCGCTCAGGGGTAACGGCACAGGCGGAACAACAGCCGACAAGACCGAAATTCCCCGTGAAACGAACAACCGTATGAGAGCTTATTACGGTGCGCTGGGATATGCGGAAGGCAGTGACGGCATCAACAGCCAGTTCTTTATCGTTAACAACAAAACGCCGTTTGACATTGCAAAGACTGCTGCGAATATTTCCTCCGACCTTGAAGAATACAAGGACAGACTGAAGGAGGAGGACAAAAAGACTTATACCGATTATCTTTCAAAGCTCAACTCCGTTCCGGACGATGTAAAAGCAAAATACCTTTCAAGCGGCGGTGCGTTCAGCATTGACGGTAACTATACGATATTCGGGCAGGCTATAGAAGGGCTTGATTTCCTTGACAAGATAAGTGCTGTCGAAGTTTCGTCCGGCAATTCCATTGACGATGAGGCCGGCATCGCCTCTAAACCCGCAGTTTCGATAATAATCAAGAAAATCGAAATCGCCACAATCCCGACAATAACCGAAACAGAGGCTACCACCACTACAAGAAAGAGCATCCGCCCGTCAGCGACTACTCCAGCTCCGAGCGATACGACCACAGCGGAAACTCCCGCTCCCGACAATACAACTGCGGCAGAAACTACTGCTCAGTAACGAAAACAGATAAAACCCCTGCGTTGCGATTTAATGCAACGCAGGGGTATTTTTTATGCAGGTTAGTTGCAAAAGTAAGCCTTACGAGCTGTGTGGGAGGGAGGATTATGTTGATGACAGCGGAATTTTTGAGGAAAAGGAATGTATTCAGATACTTCGTACAAAGAAATTTGCAAAAAATAAAATGACAATCAATGCAAAGTAAGTTTATCAATAACAAAATAAACCCCTCTGTAAAGATGCAGAGGGACAGTTATTTACCTGTACTTGTTAACAATATTTACAATTTCATTGCCGTATTTTTGTATTTTTCCCTCGCCGAATCCTCTTATACTTTTGAGTTGTTCAGGGGCAGTTGGCATCAGCTTGATAATTTCTATCAGTTCATCATTCTTAAATACATAATATGCCTTGATGTTTTCGGCTTTGCTCTTTTCGTAACGGTATTGTTTAAGCGCCTTGTATAAAGGCAGGTTTTCATAGTTGGCTGTATTTTCATCAGCCATATTTGCCAATAAGGTAGCATCGAATCCGCTTATATCGGCAGTACATAAGGGTGTGGCAACGCATTGCGGGATAGAAGCGTTATCTTTCGCAAAAGAGCAGGAAACGGGCTTATCAGGCGTTTCTTTCGCTGTTTCTTGATTTATCATATTCTGATATTTAGCCGTATAATTTTTCTTGTTAAGAGTATGATGAGCCATAAAGAAATCAGCCAGTTCTTTCATCTGCTTATCCGACATTTCGCTGATATTGTTATCGGAACAGATCTCATTGATTTTTCTTACAAGTCCGTCCGCTCTGACGATTTTATCCTTTATGTCTTTCGGAGCATATCTGTAATCTATAATACTTTTAGTGTTAGCCATTACAATAAGTGAACGGTAATTGTTATCAAAATTGTTTTCAAACAATCCTCTTGTCAAAAAGTTTTTGGTGCCTTTGCGCATTTCTTTTATAAGAGCCAGATGTCTTTCATTCTGCGTTATCGGGCTGTACATGCCTTCTTGTCTGAACGTTTTTCCGTTTCCTGTTCTGCGTATGAAATTGCCATTGCTGTCAACAAAAATATTACCGTAAAGATTTTTGCTTTCAATTAGTATTGTTACTTTTCTGGTTATAATAAGAAAATCAATCTGAGCGGTACAGCCGTTATGTTCCAAGTACAAATCATGAATTATATACATAGGAATATGACTGTTTTTCAGTTCATACATAATAGCATTTTCCCCTGCTATACCGTATTTTACGAATTGCTTGTCACGCTCTATAATTTGCTTTGTGGCTTCGGGAGCAACGAGCAGATAATATTCCATCTGTCTTAACTGTTCTTCGGCATTGCTGTCTTCTTTCAGAACTATCGGTGCCGAAAGTTTGTTAAATATTCCAAGTCCCATTTTTTCTCCTTTTATGTACTTGATATATTTAAATTATATCATAATTATCCGAAACGGTCAATAAAAGCTGTAAAAAAGCCGTCCGCAAATTAATGCGAACAGCTTTTAAATATCGATTTTTTTGAATTACTCGCCGTATTTTTCCTTCAGCATTTCTTCAATTCTGAATGCGACCTTATACACATCGCCGCAACCCAGCGTGATTATCATATCGCCGCTTTCGGCGTTATCTGCAACATAACGTGCCACTTCTTCAAAGGTGGGGAACCACTTGCAACCGGGAATCTTAGCCGCAAGGTCGGCAGAATAGACGTTGTATGTGTTCTTTTCACGGCTGCCCATTATCTCGGTAAGCACGACTTTATCTGCTATTTCAAGCGCTGAGGCGAAATCATCCATCAGAGTATAGGTTCTCGAATAGGTGAACGGCTGATGTACAGCCCATACACGCTTGAAATCCTGCATAGCCTTTGCCGTCTTTAATGTTGCGGCTACTTCGGCAGGGTGATGAGCGTAATCGTCAACAACGGTTATGCCTCCGATAGTCGCAAGACGTTCAAATCGTCTTCCCGCACCCCAGAATGTGCTGAGTCCTTTATTGATGTTTTCGGGGGTAACTCCCGTAGCAAGTGCGGCGGCACAGGCGGCTACCGCATTAAGCACATTATGCGCACCGGGAACGTGTATTGAAATACGTTCGATTTTGTTACCGTTTTCCATAAGGTCAAAGTCGGTCTGAAAATCGGATATACGCTTGATATTTTCCGGGTAATATCTGTTCTTATCGGTCTTTCCGAATGTGATAATCTGCTTGTCAAAGCCCGATGCCTTTACCGCTCTCATCGTGTTTTCATCATCGCCGTTTACGACAAGAATGTCAGTTGTATTATCGCAGAACTTCGTGAATGACGCTCTGAGATTATCCATCGTCTTGAAGAAATCAAGGTGGTCTGCGTCAATGTTCAGTATTATAGAAATATTGGGGAACAGGTGCAGGAACGTATTTGAGAATTCGCACGCCTCGCATACCATAACATCGCTTGAGCCTGCCCTTCCGCTGCCGCCTATAGCTTTCAGCTTTCCGCCGATAACGGTAGAAAGGTCTATGTTCTGTGCAAGATACATATGCGTCAGCATCGAAGATGTTGTTGTCTTGCCGTGTGTGCCTGATACGCATACAGCCTTATTATACCAGCTTGTAACAAGTCCGAGCAGTTCACAGCGTTCTACGGTCTTTACACCGCTTGCCTTTGCGGCGATAAGCTCAGGATTATCGCTCATTATAGCCGCAGTGTATACTATAAGGTCAGCGCCCTCTATATTTTCGGCTCTCTGTCCCATATATACGGGTATTCCCATATTGCGTACCGCTTTGAGCGTTTCTGTTTCGTTATTGTCCGAGCCTGTAAGATAAAAGCCCTTGCTGTGAAGTATCTGCGCCAGCGGATACATACCGCTTCCGCCTATGCCGATAAAATGAACGTGCTTCTTTCCTGTAAGGAAATCTTCCATTGTGCTCCTGTCCTTTCAGTCAATAGAGTTAATTATATGCGGTCGCTCAGCCGAGTATCATCTTTGCTTTAAGTAAAGCGAGCTGTGTCTTTCCGTCCTCGATTTCGCCGTTCATAACCATTTCAACGGCTTTATCAAGCGGTATCTTCACGACCTCAAGAAATTCGTCATCGTCGAGGTTCTGCTTTCCGCCCTCAAGTCCTGTCGCAAGGTACATATGCGTTATCTCCTGGCAGTAGGCCGGTGTAGGAATCATATATCCCATATATCTGAACTGCTTGCAGGTGCAGCCTGTTTCCTCCTGCAGCTCTCTCCTGCCGGCTTCTGCGTGATCTTCGCCTGCGTTGAGCTTTCCTGCGGGAATTTCCATAAGTACCTTCTGGAACGGGTATCTGAACTGCCTTACAAACAGGACATCTCCCTCATCAGTAACGGGAACAACGCCCACACCACCGCTGTGGCGGATAACGTCACGGGATACTATCGCACCGTTTTCAAGCTCCGCCTTATCCGAGCATACGGTGAGAATCTTTCCCTCGTACTTTACTTCACTGTCGATTGTCTTTTCAAATAAATGCATATTGTCCTCTTTTCTGCGGTTTATTCTGCTGTATCATCATCGGATATATCCGCATTTTCGTTGCTTTCATCACTGCCGTTATCTCCCTTGGACAGTTCATTGCTTTCAAGCTGTTCGTCAACCGTTTTTTCTATTGTTCTGATATATGCGTTATGATTTATAACGGTATCAAGCTGCTGCTGTTCGTACAGATGAACATTGGGGTTCGGCTTATATCTGAATACCTTTTTCAGAACGATGTAATATATAACGATAATAAATGCCGCTCCGATCGTGCAGACAACGCCTGCTTTAAGTCCGGGTGTAACATAATTGAATTCTATATTGCATTCGCCTGCAGGTACTTTTATTCCCATCACGCCACGGTTTACCTTTTCTATCTCGGCTTTCTCGCCGTTGATTGTTGCGCTCCAGCCGCTTTCCCACGGTACAGTGAACGTAACAAATCTGTCCTCAGTGAACGAAGAAGTAGCCTTAAAGCCGTTTGCCGTAGGTGTGAACGTATCTACAGCCGTCTTTGCAAGCTCCTGTGCGTCCTTTTCAAATGTATAATAGTTGAAATCGGAATATCTGTCAGGTTCAAGCTCAGGCAGAATATCGCTGTATTTTTCAATCTGTTCATCTGTCAGCACGACAGCACGGGCGAGCATATTGTCACGGTTGCTCTTAGCAATCTTTTCGTACTCGTCATCGGAAATATAGTAGCTGTTCGAATAGCCTATCGGGATATATGCCTTGTTCTTGAATATAGTAAATCCGTCCTGCTCGTCAATCTTCTCAAAGTTCTTGAGATTTTCGAGCAACGTCTTTGTATCGCTGTACTCCAGCTTGTAGCTTTGAATAACGAGATATTTCGTGGAATTTACCGAACGCATAGCGTAATATGATCCGTCAGGGTCGGTATTTACCGAGCGACTGAATCCCATTCCGCTGTAGTACTCAAATGCAGAGCCGGGAAGAATGCTGTGGAAGCTGCGGAAGCCGTACATTCCCCACAGCATATTTGCATTATTGGTAACTCCGTAGGTTTCTACCCTGTAGAAGCTGTCATCGTCAAGCTCTATCGTAGCGTTTACAATATTGTTGTAATCGCCCACCTTCGGACCTATCGCTCTGCCGTATATCAGCGTGTAGTACGAGAAGCAGAGGCACGCAACCATAGTAAAGCAATAGGATTTTTGCAGGAATTTATTTGTTCTGAGCTTTGCCTTGTTTCTGACAAGAATATAGCACACTATAATTGCGGTTATTGCAAGAACAACCGAAATCCAGAAAGGCAGCTTCTCATTAGGCAATTGGAAAAGCTCGGTCACCTTTGTTGTTGTCGTATCTCCCGTGCCGATATCGACTATGTCCTTCGATACCTCAGACGGAAGTATTCCGACCATAGATATAAGCACTACGGCAAATCCACACCACTTAAGGCCGTACTTCATATCTATCTCGCTGTTTTCAAGGGCGTATGCCGTCATGAAGCAGGCGACAAGTATCGGCATATAGAACCAGCGTGTGTAATAATTGTTGTTGAAAAGCACGAAGCTGGAATTAAGAACGGGGATAAGCGCAAACAGAAGGCATATCGGCATAAGCCACTTCGCCCAGTGCTTTTTCTTGTACTTGATGAACGATATGACACCTGCCATAGAGAAAAGCGGAAGATATGCCGATACGCTTGCCCATCTTGCCGATGAATCGGGGAAGAAGTTCTGCCTTGCAGGAATATCCGCAGGGAAGAACAGGCTCTGGAAAATCAGTCCGTATCTCTGGGCGGGATTATGGAATACGAGATTCCATCCGTTTAAAGTATTGCTTGAACGGGGCGTATCTATACAGGTCAATATTGCAGGAACAAACATTGCGCCTGCAAGCGCAACGCCGATGACCGATTCAAACGCAAGCACAAGGAACGTTTTAACCGTAATCTTGAACTTGGGGTCGGTGAGCCTGCACAGAAAATAAATCACAAGGAAAATACATTCTCCGATAAAGAAGAAGTAGTTTACAAATGCGTTGAGCGCAACAGTAAGCGCAAAGAATACTCTCCTCTTGTTTACTACGGTTTCTTCAAGGGCTATAAGCATAAGAGGAAATACAACCATAGCCTCGTGGAAATGGTTGAAGAACACATTGTACATCGAGAAGCCGGAGAATGCGTACAGCAGTCCGCCGATAAGCGCCGACTGCAGCTTTCTTACAAATCTTCTGATATATGCGAAAGCAAACAGCGAACAGCACGATATTTTAAGCACCAGCAATGGTGCCATAAGATATTTGGCAAACTCCGCCGGGAACGGCATACTCAGCCAGAAGAACGGGCTTCCGAGCGTATAGAACGAATATGAGCCGATGAAGTTTGCACCGATATCCGTCTGCCAGCTCCACATAAAGCTGCCGTTTTTAATTGCCTGATTGCAAAGTGTATAAAAAGGTATCTGCTGAGCGTTATAATCGCCGTAATAGATGAAATATCCGCCGTCTATTAGAACAAACGGCAAAAAGAGTATAACGCCCATTATCATTGCCATAAAGAACGCTTTTCGGTAGTATAGCTTTTCAGATTTGTACATTCCGTGTTTCCTTCCGTGATGAAGAATATATCGGCCGTTTAATACAGCACAGCGCCGTATTTTTCAGCCATAGCCTCCAGCTTTTCAGGCTCTATAAGTGATTTTCTGTCTATTATTGCTCTGCCCTGATACAGCATAAGCGCCATCTTGAGCGAAATCTCGTCATCCGATAAAAACGCTACAGGCAGTGTAGCCATGTGCATATTTCTGCCGAAGTCGATAGCGTCGTCCGGAGAGTTTATGCTTACTGTCAGGACATCATAGCTTTCGCCGCACATCTGCGCAATGTCGTCCTCCATATAAGGACCGCATTCAACCGCAGGCGAGAACTCCGTTGTTTCGGGGTCTAAGAAGAACATCTGGTTTTCGGTCGCCAGTGCGAGAGAGGTATCCTGCTTTTCAACGGGATTTATCTCGGATGCGTCAAGAGATGCAAACATTTCACGCAGTGCGGCGATATGCTCTTTTCCCGTACCGCAGCAACCGCCTGCAATCTCAGCGCCGCTCAGAACCGACTTCTTTACGGCGAATGCGAATTCTTCGGGTGATATGCTCAGCCTTTCTCCGTCCTGTTCATATACGGCGCTCGGCTTTACTATAAGAGGAATCTTCGCATACGGAGCAATCTCGGAAATAATATCTGGGCAAAGATCTGCCGAGGTACAGTTAAGGCCGAATGCCGATATGCCCATAGCCTGCAATACAAGCAAGGTGCACAGCACATTTGTGCCTATTGCGGTTTCTCCGTCCTCGTCTACCTTCATTGTTGCTATTATCGGCTTGTTTTCCTTCTTGCAGGCAAGCACGGCGGCTCTCATATTCCACAGTGCAGGCACAGTTTCGATAACAAACATATCACAGTAAGGCGATAAAGCCTTTACCTGCTGTCTGTAGACCGACATTATCTCGGTAAACGTGTAGTCGCCGTAAGGCTCTATGTAAAGTCCCGTTGACGACAGACAGCCTGCAATGAGCGCCTTTTCGTGAAAGCTGTCATAGGTTATCTTTGCGGCGGCGGCGTTAAGCTGTTCTGTTTTGTCCTCGACACCGTATGCCTTCAGATTCTCACGGTTTGCACCGTGTGTTGCGGTGTAGAGTATCTGCGAGCCTGCGTCAATAAAGCCCTGCTGAAGCTGCGTAAGGGCTTCGGGATGTTCGCAGACAAACTGAGCCGTCGAAACTGTGTGGTCATAGCCGTATTTTTCAAGTCCTGTGCCGGTACCGCCGTCAAGCAGTATCGGCAATCGTATAGGTATATCCTGACTGACGGGATTGCTGTCCATATTGATTCCTTTCTGAAGTTACATTTTTTCGGGTGCATCGACCTTAAGCAGATCGAGCAGATTCTTGAATACTGTCTTTGTGGCAACGCACAGAGAAAGTCTTGACTGAAGAATATTCTCCTCCTCGCCCTTTATCTTGCAATTGTCGTAGAACTTGTGGAAAAGCTGTGCAAGGTCGCACAGATACTTTGTTATCTTTGAGGGATTATAATCCTTTGCCGCTTCGTTTATGCAGTTCGGCAGAGCCGCAATATGACGTATAAGCGCAAGCTCTGCGGGATGATTGAAGTTAAGTTCCGATACGGGAATGTTGCTGTAGCCTGTGCCTTCTTCTTCCATACGGCGCAGAATGCTGCATATTCTTGCGTGAGCGTACTGAACGTAGAACACGGGGTTGTTTGAGCTTTCCTCAATGGCAAGCTCAAGGTCAAATTCAAGGTGAGTGTTGGGATCTCTTAAATTGAAGAAGAATCTTGCCGCATCTATCGGTACTTCGTCAAGAAGTGTCGAAAGCGTTATAGCCTTGCCCGAACGCTTTGACAGCTTTACCGTTTCACCGTTTCTGACTAACATTACCATCTGCATTATAACAATATCAAGCTTGCTTGCGTCAACGCCGAGCGCTGTCAGGGCGGCTTTCATTCTTGCGATGTATCCGTGGTGGTCCGCACCAAGAATGTCTATCGCCTTGTCAAAGCCTCTTGTAACGAGCTTGTTGTAGTGATATGCAATATCGGGTACAAAGTAGGTAGGGATACCGTTTGCACGGACAAGAACTCTGTCCTGATCGTCACCGAAATCGGACGCCTTGAACCAGATTGCACCGTCCTTTTCGTATGTCTGACCCTTTTCTGTCAGCATATCAACAATCTGCTTTACCGCACCGCTCTTGTGAAGCGAGCTTTCTCTGAACCATGTGTCGTATACGATACGGTATTTTGCAAGATCTTTCTCAAGTCCGTCTATGTTGAGCGGCAGAGCATATTCTACCAGTGCGGACTTGCGGCTTTCCTCATCTGCGTTTACAAACTTGTCGCCGTTTATCTTATAGAAATTATATGCGTGTTCGATTATGTCAACACCCTTGTAAACGTCCTCGGGCATAGGGAAGTTTTCTTCATCTTCAAATATCTTGCGGCATACGTCATCATCGCCGTATGATGCGATGACATCGGACTTGTTGCCGTCAGCTATCTGCATATATCTTATAGACAGCGATTTGCCGAACTTTTCTATCTGGTTTCCTGCATCGTTTACATAGAATTCACGCTCTACCTCATAGCCTGCAAACTGAAGTACGGAAGATAAGCTGTCGCCGAGTGCGCCGCCTCTTGCGTTACCGATGTGCATAGGGCCTGTGGGGTTTGCCGATACGAATTCAACAAGCACTCTCTTGCCCTTGCCAAGCTCGGTCTTACCGTAGTCGCTGCCGCTTGAAATAACCTCGCCGACAGTTTCGTTGAACCATAAGGGGCTTATAAAGAAATTCAGAAAGCCCGGTCCTGCGACCTCAATCTTTTCGAATACTGTGCCGTCAAGCACTGCGGCATCGGCTATCATCTGACCTATTGCTCTCGGATTGTTTCTGAGCGCCTTTGCGCTTGCCATTGCGGCATTGCAGGAGAAATCTCCGTGTGATACGTCTGCAGGACGCTCAACATTGAAAGCCGGCAGGGGTACCGCCTCTATCTTGCCCTCGGCAACAAGTCTGCCCAGTGCGTTCATTACCGTTTCCTTTACCTGCTGTTTAGCAAGCTCTATCATATTGTTCATCAGTTACACTCCTTGACATTTATAAACATTTCATTTTCAGACATATAGCTTGAATTGATGTCGAGCATATATTTAAGATATATTTCTCCGCCCGTTTCTGCAAGCTCGTTTCTTATTTCATCAGTGCATACGCCTATCATAAAGTCGCCGAACTCCGTGCCGTAATGGCAGTGGTGCTTCTTTCCTTTTTCTATGAACAAAGAGCTGATGGCTTTGCCGCTCCTTGTCATAGTCACCATTTCATCGGTCACTTCCGTCACTGGCTTCCGGCAAAACCGGTAGCCTCGCTTTCATCGTAATACAGACGGAAGCCGTTCTCGGTGCTTTTATAGCGCCGAATGTAAACAACTCGGTGGAATCCTTATCCTGATCTACCGTCTGCGTACTTTTTATCGTAATACATACGTTCTTTTTCATTTATTATCCGTTGTTCCTTTCAAAGCCTCATCGAGGTCAACTACAGCGCCGATGAGCATTTCCTCAGCATTTCCTCGTAGCTGTATGCGCTTTCTGTCACAAGTTTTGTGAATATGCTCTGTCTGTCAAGGCCGGGTATTCCTTTACACGTCTTACATAGACCTCTCCGTCATTTGTCAAGCACCATATCGACTCTTGCAAAGCACTTGCAGGAAAGTGCATCATAAGCGGCTCTTGCTGTCTGCTTTATCTTGTTCTGAGTAAGGCCGTCCAGCTTTTGCAGGCACTTTAAGCTCCTGACGTAGACGCTATATATTCGGACAGCTTATCAATGCTGTCGTCTGTTCTTACAGCCGCCTATCGCCACTCCGCTCATCGATGCTTTGCGCCGAGTACGGCACAGGCTTCTGCCTTTAACGGCACCTCGGCTATGATATAGGTGGTGCGAAAAGCTCGCCTTTTATCGTTTTTCTGAGTTCCTTTCGTTTTCTGCTCTGCAGGCGCCGACCGATGTTGAACAGCTTGCTCGGTGCTGTGTATATCGGGAAGCTCCAGCTTGCCGGTTATCTTTTATCGCCGCCGTCATATCGTTCATCCCATTGCGGTGCAATGTTACGTTCTTTGATACCTTTGCGTCGCTGTTCGACGTTATCAGTTATCCATTATGCGTCTGTCGTTGCACAGTGCCGCCGCCGCAACGCCGATGACGGGAAGATTCCGCTAGCTTGCAATGGCCCTGCGGCCTGCCGTCCCCGTCGCATTTTCACGGCACGGCATGGTGAATAGTGCTTTCGCCGTCGGAAATTTTATTCATAACGCCCTTGTTCGTCATATCGGGCGATCACGCATCGAACAGCAAGTCGCTGTCCTGCTCCAGCTGCCGTCTTTATCTCATAGCTACCGATAAAAAGCCATCTTCCTGTTTCGTACGCCTATTGCAGCGGCGTCAATCTCCTTGGGCAAGGAGCTTGAGAACACTGTATGCGGTATGCAGTGAAGCGGCATGGTCAGCGGACGACACCGCCGAACAGCACAGCTATTCTTTTCTTTGCCATAGCTCTTCCTCTTCTTTCGTTCTTTCTGTTTATGCAATAAGTAATTCGTACCCTTCTGCTTTCAAGGTTCCGGTATTAACGTGTAAATTATAAATAATTGCGTATCAAAACTGTTGGAAGAAAAAGTAAATTTCAAGATAAAAATATTGACCGTATTGCCGCAGATATGGTAATATTAATGCTGCAGAAAACTAGCCATATATAAAGAAGAGGTATATTTAACGTATGGAAATACAACTACTCGTAATAATCATAATAATGATCGCCTGTTC
>VOFB01000025.1_pt1 | contig 57747 bp, 107 predicted proteins | sample 5384141 | NCBI WGS metagenome assembly VOFB01 (sample SAMN12384721, study PRJNA508395) | human gut metagenome | isolation source: healthy gut A | host: Homo sapiens
TTCGTATCCTTAAGCCAAAGATTAACATTTACATCTGCTTGTCCCATAGGCAAGTCCTCCTTAATAAAAATATAATCGTTATCATCAAAATGAAAATCTCTGACCGAAATGGTCTTGAAATATGAAATGCTCTCCATACTGGACATCAGACATAGAAAATGGGAATTGGATCTGTCTGAGATTTTGATGTGAGATGAGTATAAAATAGTGTAAGAGAAAAAATCAATTAAAAGAGTTTAAAGTTTGTATGAAATAAGTATAAAATTTGTAGTTGTTGAGAGTGAAAATGATTCGGCGGCAGGAAGTGTTTCTGACAGAAGGGCGTCCATATCCGCACTTGTTGTTGCATCGCAGTGCAGGACCCGCTTTACCTCAGCCCGTTGACAACTTGTAACAGGAACGTGGAAACACTCGTGCAGAGGCACTCCTGTTTACGCTCCTTAACAAGTTGGGCAAAGTGTCTTCGGAACGCTCCCTGTCAATGCACTGCTCACGCAACAACAAGTGCGGATATTAGGCTTTTCAAGTCAGAAAACTTTCCTCGCATCAGGATATTTTCTTTCAACAAATACGAAATTTCAATAAGAAAAGATGTCGGGGGCAAAGCCCCCGACTTTTGCCTACGGATTGCTCCGTCTAACAAAACGAAATACCCAATATTCGCATATCTGGGATTATCATCCCACTTTATGCTCATATCGGGTGGATCCTAAGGTCTTTCACCCACCTATGAGCAAGCTCATTTCAATAGCCATCCGGCTTTTTTCTATTCTTTTGAAATTTGTATTGTTGAGTGACTACGCTGTGGAGCTAAAAACTTCTTATCGAGATGGTCAGCGGAAAGCAGGGTGTTCCTGAGCAGGTGCATTAGCAGGAGCGTTCCGAAGACACTTTGCAGCGTTTGTAATCTCATTCTGAACCCGGCTCACAATATCTCTGGAACTGCTGGCCTTATCCAGAATCTCATTTCGCATCTCTACATCCTTGATTTTCTCCAGTTCGTACAGGTCTTTCAATGTGAGCTGAAAAGCATCGTCCTGCTGCTTCTCTTTCAATTTCTCCTGGTCCAGCTTCGCAATATTCAGCCTATGCCGGACGGTTGATTTACTGAATCGGTCTTTTCTGCAATCTGGTCTTCCGTATCTCCCAAATCGAGCATCATCTGGAATCCCTGGGCCTGTTCCTGGATGGTAAAGGTCTTCACGTTGAATATTCTCCAACAGCATGATACCTACTTGCTCTTTACGGGAAATCTTGCTTCTAATCTGGCATGGAACTTCTACCAGGCCTGCTAATTTTGCCGCCTCCAGTCTTCTATGTCCTATCAGTGCATGGAAATCACTGATTACCGAAACCTTATCGGCATCCGGCTGATCTTCCGGGTCTGCCGTCAATGCACTTGCCGGAATAACCGTCAAGTTCTGCATGACTCCATGCTTCTTCATTGATTCTGCCAACTCTGTCACATCTCCGAGGTCTTTTCTCGGATTATCCGGATGCGGATATATATTCTCCACTCTGATTTTTACAACTTCACTGCTCTCCATTACTTTTCCTCCTTTTTCTTTTCAAATTTCAGACCCAGCTTTTTCCCGTCTTCCAGAATCCTCTGCATCTCTGCCTCATACTCTCCAGCACTCCGCACCGGTGCAAACGTCATTCTAGTGCCGCTCTTTGTTGGTTTTCCCATTTTCTGCAGTACCGCACCTTTTGTCTGGAGTTCATCCAGTCTGATGCTGATGACTGCAATCTGATAGAATCTCTCTTTCTCATCGAACAGCTTTTTGTCATCCCCGGAAACATCGTCTGATATTTCATGATTGTGATCTTGTGTTCCATCATCGCCCTCCTTCACATTACTCCGCCGGGAACTCATACACGATGTTCTTCTTGTACATTGCCGGTCTTGTTGCCTGGGCCGCAGTGTCGAAGAACTCAACCGTATAACATTCATTTTCATATGCTCCGCAGAAATCTTTCAGCACTTGCAAGCACCGTTCCTTTGTCTGATACTCTGCAATCTCTTCCAGACAACCATCAGATATGCAAATTGTGTGTCTGACGGTTTCCTTCTTTCCCCTTGTGGTTTACCTGTTCTGAATATTCCAGGGCGTTAAAGGCTCTTCCGAACCACAACACCTTCTCTTTATTCTGGCTTACAATCAGCATCTTCCTCTTCCTCCTGCTCCCAGAACTCATTTACAACTTCCTGGACTACTGCATATTCCAGATCACCGTTATTCTCCAACATTCTATCCTCTAACTTCTCTGAAATAGAAATGAACACCTTCTCCGGAAGTTCGTCTACACTCTCTCCTGCCGCAGCACACACATCTTTTTCCCCACTGTACTTTTTTCAGACTTTTTTCTTTTCTCGTATTCATGTTCTGCATACGCATCCGCAAGGTCCAGAACCGCATTCAGTTTATTGTTATCCGGCTCATCCGGAACATATCTTCCAACTCTCATAAGTTCTTCTCTATCCATTTTCTCACACCCTTTCATTCCATTTTTCTCTTGCCTCTTTCTGCGCAAGCTTCTTGTGTCCGTTCCAGTCCTTCACTGATACATGAGGTCCGAGACTTCCGCACTTCGAGCAACAAACTCTATATCCGTTGTTACCCATCCTACGGATTCCCACTCTTCTATCTCTGCAACCGCAGAACGGGCATGGTTCCAGCTTTACCAAATTATTCTCCATGACTCCTCCTGTCTGCCCTTAATTTTCTCCGGCACATCTTCTTGTGCTGCCACATCCCTGCAGAACCGCTCCGAACAACTGAAATCCGTAAATGAACCCCTGCATTTCTGACTCTATCGCCACATCGTATACCGCAGACGTTATCGCCGTATCAGCTTTCGCACCGGAACCTGTGCTTCCATAACCGCTCTCAGCCGTTCGTAGGCCTGCGTCAGTTCCGGAATTTCCCGGTTTTCTCCCTTCGGACCAGTAATAAACTGATTGAACAGTTCCCGGACGTCCTTATATCCGTTCTCCGCATCCTCCACCAGTTTCTGACCGCTTACCCGGCAACGAAGCTCTTTTCCATCTTCTCAATGCCGGTCTTCTTTTTACCGTAGCATCTATCTCTTTTCATTCTCGTCAGATAGAGCTTGCAGGCTTTTTTTCAGTCAGTTCCCACATCGGGTACTCCTGGTGTCTTGCCTTGAACTGTGCCATTTTGAACTCTGTCTGCTCCATCGGTTCCAGCTCCACGATAAGCTGTGCGATTCTGCGATATGTAACCGAGTGATATTCCTGGAACATATCCGCCACCTCCCGGCTTGTCATGATGGTTTTTCCAACCTCTACCGGCTTCTCTTCCTCACATACATCCACCACTGCCATCTGTGAGATAATCTTCTTTACATCGTCCATCAATTCTACGATCTGCTCGCTTCTCTTCATAACCTGCCAGCTCTCTTTCTTCAAAGCACATAACGTACAACACGCTCCGTCGAGTTTGCTATGGCAAATCACGCCTGCATCCTCCGGTCTTTTCCAGCAAAGTGCTCCACATACCGGGCAACGCACCTTTTCCCATCCTTCTTTTCCTTCCGGCACACTGGCTAACAACGGCATACACAGCCAACCGCCTCTGTCCGATTCTTTTCTCGGTTCAATCTTCATACCGCTTTTCCCCTCTCTCATCCAATAATTTTTTCAGCTCTTTTACAACCGGATGCCAGCTTCTGGTTCCTCTCACTCTCCGGTACACATCAGCCAGAACTGCATCGCCGCCAGGAACAAAGGCTTCCATTCTGGCCTGTGTCATTCTCATATCATGGAACCCATCCGTAAATCTAAGCTCGCCTCTGTCTTCGTATAAAACTACTCTCTTTGCTCCCAGGCGGCCCCAGTCTTTGACATTTACTGTCCGTCCTTCTCTATTCATCACGCATCTTCCTCCTTCGCAAATTTGCTGTTGAGGCTTTCCATGATTGCCTCCAGTCTCTTCGCTCCGATTCCCGGCGTCTCACTGATTGCTTTCTGCACTTCCGTAATATCAATCCCAGGAACTGACCACCTGCCCTCCTCATACGCTGTCTGGTACAGATTCTTGCAGAAGTTCTCAAACTGCTGCCGGTCCATCTTCTTCACTCTTTTATAATCTTCTCTCCGGAGCATATAGCCTGCTCCGGATTTCATATTCTTGACTTATTCATGATCTCTGCCTCCCTACTTCGCCAGCTTCTTCATTGTCTTAAAAAATTTCTTCATGCTCTTCATAAATTTCTTCATACTGCTTCGCCTCCTTTATGCAAATGGAATCCTGGCGTCAAACCAGCCGCCGTGTTTCTCAATCACTTGTTCAATCACTTCAACCGGCACATACGGGTACACTGCCTTTGTCGGTTCTGTCGGATCTTCAATATACGGCATCAACAACTCTTCTTTCTGGCTGGGATATCCGACTTCGCAAGCTGCATATTCTCCGCTTTCCAAATTCACCCGTGGCTCACAATACAATCCATCTCCAGCCTGGACACTCATTTCAAAACCGTCTTTGCAGAAGATATGAGGTCTCGGAGCCTGTGCGATCCCGCACACCAGCTTGTATGTCTCATGCAAAAAAGCCTGCACGCTATCCCGTTTCTTGAATTTCTCAACATCTACACACATGTGAGGAAAACAGTTTCCGCAATACTCCCAGATCTCTTTTCCTCTTACGGCGAATGTTGCATATGTGCCGCAGTTCTTCATTGTCTTCGGGTTGATTGCATGACTGTGCGGCTCTCCTACCTGGAAGTAATCCCTTGTCATTGTCCGTGGTGGCAGGATATCCAGGAAGTAATCTGCTACTCCCTGGTCTACCATATCTCCCGGCTTACAATATTCATCCCAACTGTTGCAGCCGCTCTTGTTCCATCCTTCGATTGTCTTTAGCTCTTCTCTTGCCATTACTCATTCTCCTTTTCAAATTCTTCCATCGTTGGTCTTTTTTCCATCCAGGTCATCCCAGGTATACGGCTTATGATTTTCGCTTTCCCATTGCGCTTTGTAGCAATCTCTGCATACGCAAAATCCGGAAAGCCATCTCATTTCTCCCCAGTATTCCGGCTTTTTACAGCGTCTGCATATTACTATGCGTTTATTCTCATCCATACTTAGCATCCCTCTCTTTCTCTGATTTCTGTCGAAGCCTTATCCAGAGCTTTCAGCATTACCGGTGACGCTTTCAGTTCTTCCCAAGTCAATCCTAAGCAATCCAGCGTATCCTCAAGATCTCCGGTGTATCCGTACTCGTGATTATCCAGTTCGTACTTGAACATCTGGTAAAGAAATCCTGTTCCATCTTCATCGGCCGCCTTTGCCGCCTCCATCTCAGCGTTGTGCCGGTCCAGTACCTCATGGAAATGCTTGTGATCTTTCTTCTGGATGAATCCACCGCCCGGAATCCGATAAATCTTATCCAGGTCTTTCTCCGGGTCAAGTCCCCATTTTCCCATCATTTCATCAAACTGCTTATCTGAGAACGCAAACCCCAACGGCAGCTCATTGAACTCTTTCTGCTGTCTGTCTCTTAACTCTCTATAGCTCTCCATCTTAACTTTCCTCCTCAAACTCTGCCATCTTGCTTCTGTCAAATTTCATTGCCGGATATTCGCAGTAACCGCTTCTCCGAGTACGCCCGGTTCTCTCCGCAAATCCGTTTTCTTCCAGAAGAGCTACCGCCCAAGGGCAATTATTGGTGTCAACATACGCCTCATCTTCTGCCAACGAATGGTCGCACAGGCAGGTGGTTACTCTCGCAATAGGTCCATCCCATCTGTTATAAATTTCAACAGCAACGCTATTGTCTTCCACATACTTACCGACTCTTAACTTACAGTCCTTATACTCTGAATACTCTGTCTTAACATTCAAACTTGCCATATCAGTTCTCCTCTCTTCCCATTTCCTGGGATAACTGTTTTCTGATTTCCAACTCCGGTGCATCTTCTCTTTTTAATCTGCTCAGACACATTCCACTGTCATGTACCGTAAAATGAATATAACCTTCTGCACTCAATGTAATGCTTACCAGCTTTTCTGCCGTTCCATGCTGGCCTGCAATCTCCGTCAGCTTATCCAGTACCGGCATTACTTCCCTGCTCAGTTCCGCAAACTCTGCCTGTCTCACTTCATTTCCTCCTTTACTCTGGCGAACATATCAAAATCCTCGCACATATCGCATTCACTGCTGCTTAAAATATTCTGGCAAACCTGGCATTTCGGGTTTAACCGTCTGTAATAATCCGGATGATTCTTTTTCAAATCCTCAATCGTGAACAGTGCCACTTTCATATCCTGCATACATTATTCCTCATGCTTTCCCAGAACCTCATCTGCTTTTCTTAACAGTGCAAGACATCTATCATTCTCCTTTTTCAGCTCTTCTTTCTTCCGCTCCCTTTCTTGTAAAACTCCTCATTTTTCAGCTCTTCTTCCCACCCATTGATGAACTGCCGTACTTCTCGGACATCATTAAATCCGCACTCATCCTCGTAATCATTTCTGGCAGTGAAGATAATGTACTTGTTGTCTCTGCGTTCATCATCAATAGCAACTCCAAAATACAACTCATCCCTCTTCTCTTCGTCAAGCGGCTCGAATCTTACATCATCATAGAGCGGACCGACCATCGGGCAGTTATTCTTGAACCATACTCTGTAGTTATCCAAGATGTAATTGCTCGTAACCCCTTTCAAGATACTCCAGATTTTCGCCAACCGGCCTGCCAGTGCTTTGTCACTGCAAAACCAGTCATACCAACCGGCCTCGATCTGGGTATTTCTGTCTTTTGCAAGGAAATCTCCCTTGCGGTATCTCTCACAAAAACTCTCTCAGCGTCATGTCCGCCATCTCTATTCCTCCTCGTAATCTTCGTAATCAATATCTGCATACTCACAGATACCTTCATAGCTCGTGCCGTTCTCATACATATTTTTCAATGATACTCCAAATATTGTGCCATCCCACTGTCTGATTTTGCTTTCAATCTCTTCATTCAGCCGGGCATTGCTTCTGTCTGCCATACTCTCACTCCTCTCCTACATTTCCAGATGCTCAATTTTAATGGCTTCGTCTACTGCATCTGCTCCGTATCTTTTTTTCAGATAAGAAACTGCCACATCCCACTCATGCGGATCGTTGACCGTCTCAAATAATTTCTTAGCCTCTGTAATGCACTGTTCCACTACCAGGTCTCCTTTCGCAACTCTGATGATTCGCTTTCTCAGCTCCTCCACCTGTCTCTGTGCCTGTGCCATTGCCCGGTCAAGCGTCTCTGCATAGTTCGCAGCCTCCATCATATTCTTGATGATTGGCATTCCAAAGGACTTATACAACTCTGCTATCTGTTCCTTACCCTCTACCTCGCTGATGGACGGATGCCATGTATACACATGCTCCACGATGGAATAATCTTTCTGGCTTATCTCAGCCCCAATTCTCTTTTGAAATTCCTGTTTTGTCATACCTTCTACGCCTCCTCAACTTTCTTGTAATCTTCCAGGATGCTCAGCAGCGTCCCTTTTCCAATTTGAACTTCTGCTTGTGTCCGCATCTGGTTCCCATATAATTGACAACCGTTCTTTCTGGAAGCTCATGCTTTATGTACTGGATTATGTAATAATGACCATCTCCATGATGAACAACGTCTATGTATTTGTGCTCATTCCGGATGTTCTGGTATGTAGCCTTTTCAGTTCTGTTTGCTCTTGATCTCTTTGCCATATTCTTCGCTCCTTTGAATTATTACTTCGATTTTGCGAACCTTACAGGTAAAAAAATAAGCCTACTTCCAACAAAGCTCTCTTACTTTGTCTGCTCGGCTACCAAATCCATACTTTTCAAGCATCTCCAAATCTGCTTTCACTGCCTCATCTTCCAGCGTGCATCCACAATCACTCAAAGAATACAGCTCATCTACGATTTCATCAGCAATGCTTTCTTCTCCAGCTTCCAGGGCTTTTTCAATGAACACCCACAGCATCTTCTGTGCTGCATCCCATTCCGGATAACCAAATTCATTTTTATCTCTTTCACTTAACAGGCTTCTGTATATTACTAATGCGTTCATCTTGACTACCTCCGTTTGTATCGTGTATTTGTTTTGTTATTTTGTAACTTTATTATACTTCGATAACTCGAACGTGTCAAGTGTTTTACTTCTATTTTTCAATTATTTTTACCAGGGCGATTTCATATCCCAACGCACTTACGATTTTCTCCAACGTGTCACAGCGAATACCGCATTTGCTTCTGGAAATAATCTGGTTCGCATACTGTCTGCTCACCCCGATTTTCTTTGCCAGGTCCACTGGTCGCAACTCCTCAACTTCCAGAACCTTTTTTATCAGCTCGTTGCAGTCAGTTCCTCTAATTTCTTCCATCCTCTACCTCTCTTTCAATCCAATCAGCAACTATCATTCCGCAGTTATCAGCTATCTGATACAGAATCTCCGTATCATCCCAGGTGTAATTGTTCAGAAAATCTGCCAGGCTCTCCCACCCCATTCTCTTCACAATCCGCTTCGCATCGTTCTTTTAATCTCGAACCAGGTCAAGTGTTCATCCTTAAATCTGACGTCCCGGCATCTGTCCTGTACATAGGTTTCAAGAATCAGTCTTCCAAACATTTCCTACTCCTCCTCAAACAGCTTGCTTGCTTTCTGGGCCAGCATCTCATTTCTTCCGGATTTATCATCAAATATCCGGTGGCACTCCTTCAACAGCTTGTCTACTCTTTCCTGGGTTACTTCCAGGCCTGTACTCGGATTGCTTCTTCCAGGTCTTCCAGATACCAATCTTCCCTGTACCAGATAGCGTTTGCCCTGCGGTAAATCTCATCAATTATCTTCTGGCGATTTTCCTCGGTTGCCTCCAACAGCCACTCAAAATTCAGTTTTCCATCCTTGGTTGTCGGATTGTACTTTCCGGAACATCTGCCCTGCCGGTCCGTTACATAGGTCTGAACGCCCCACCACGTTTCCGGTTCTTTATCTATGAATCCCTTTTCTTCCACATTGCCGGAAGCGAATGCTTTCCATGCGTGTTTTCGTTCTTTCGGAACTCTACTACAATTTCCTCTCCCAACGCATTTCTGTCTGCGAAGGTAAACCACCAAACCGGCGGTACTGTATGCTCACACTGATATACTTTTCTCATTTTTCTGCTCCTTTCGCTAATGATTCAGCAATCGCCTCCATCATACTCTGCGATAATTCCAGATACTGCTCTACGATATAGAATTTAGCACTCTGCCCGTTCTCATCCCATATTTCAAAATACCGGAATCCCCTGTTCTTCCTCGGCTTTTATCCTCCTGCACTTTCACATACTCTCGTGCCTTGCTCTCAACGATTTCATCCAGTTTCTTCATGACCGCCTCCAGGTCAATCGACACATCCACCACTGCACACCCATTTGTAAATTCACTCTCCCAGAACCCATGCAGGACATACACTACAATTTTTCTTTTCCTCCATCCCGGTGTCCTCCTATCCGTAAATAACATCATCGAATATCGCATACTGGATAATCATGTCTGCCACTGTCGCATCTACCATGCAACAATCCAATTCATAGACTCCTTTGCTGCATCCTACAGAGTCTTCCGCATCCACCAGGATATTGTACGGCTTGTCTTCATCCTCCAGATACTGTTTTACTCCGCTGAGCAACTTTTCCTTGTTCAGTTCTCTCTTCTTGCCATCCACCGAATCATGCAATACCAGGACTCCTCCTCTGCTGATCTGCTCCGATGCAAATTCTCCGAGATACTTTCCTTTGACTTCTGCTCGCCTGCACCAGTAGCAAATACCGCCCTCCAGTGCCGTTGTAACAATATCGTCAATGTCCTCTGTGCTGATTCGCACGCTTATCTCAGCCTTGATTTCCTCATACTCTTTTCCCATCAGTCTTCCTCCTCATATCCTGCTCTCTCTACATAGTTTACGCCGTCCGGCTCGCATTCAAATTCCGGACATAAAGAGAACCACAGTTTCTCCAGTTCGTTTATACCATTTGCGGTCAGCTCGGTTTCATCTCCATCGTTGAATCCGATTCTGTATACGCTCGACTTCTTGCCTTTTCTGACAATGCCTTTCGCTGCTCTTCTCAGTTTCATTACTCCTTTTCCTCCACTCCGGCGAACTCCAGGATTTCTCTCTGGCAAATCCTTCGATTACTTCAAGTAGTTTCCCGGCCACACATCCTTGTTCGGCTCATAGGTTTCTGTGAACTCATTCGCCCAGTCAACAAATTTCTGTTTCCAAGTTATGCTATCAATGTCTGTCAGTACCTCAAACAGATACTCACTCTCGCCTTTTAGCTGTTCCAGCATCATAGCAATCTCCATCAGATTTTCCGTCTGCTCGTTATATTCCAGCATCACGCCACCTCCTACTCTGTTCTTACTAAGCCGCCATTTGCAGATGCAATTCCAATGCTTCCAAGTTCGGAACAATCCGGAGCGTCCAAATTTGCCACATACGCAAGTGGAACTCTTCCTTCCAGGTCTTCTCTGTCCAGTTCCCCTCCTCATCCTCTGCACTAACATACAGCAACGCCAGGCATCTTCCAAACACCATATTGCTCAATATTGCAGCGTATACAATACCGCCACTTTCTTCTTCCCAGTCGGTAACAGCTTTCTTCTCCTCATCGTTCAAATCGTACAGAATACCTGCCGTCTCAGATTTAAGGACCGTTCCCTGCTTTCTGAATTTTGTGATTACCTGCGGCATCATTCCCAGGCGGCACATACGACCAACCGCTTCTTCTACCATTTTTGCTCTGTCCTGCTGATTCTTTGCATCCATTATTTCTTATCCTCCATTTTCTTCTCTAAATCTTCCAGTCCGAGTGTTGCATTTACGAATGCCAGCGCACATGCGGCTCCGATACATTCTCTGATTCCGGTTGAAACTCCGACAATCAAACACACCAGCATAGCCAGTGAAAACATTCTTCTGCTTTTCTTCATTTACTTTCTGCCTCCTCTGTGATAAACTTGGTAGCACGAGGAGAACTTGTCTCCCCGGCTACCGAGCTGTTTTTCAGAACATTACTTGAACCAGGTCAAAACTGCCGTAACAACTGCTATCAGCATTGTTACTATGGAAATTACGATATGTGTCCAGCATTCATAAATTTCAATTTTGGTCTTCTTCAACTGCTCTGAAAGCAGCTCTTCTTCTTTTTCTTCAATCCTGCGTTTTCTTTTTCCCAACGGGCAATTCCTCCTTTCTCATTTGTTCTGTCCTCTGCATTCCTACGGGGTTGGAACCGTCTGACAAGCATATGTACTATTCCATCAACCTTGCCGCCTGCATTACTTTGTGTCGTGTATTTGTTTTGTTATTTTGTAACTTTATTATACTTCGATAACTCGAACGTGTCAAGTGTTTTACTCTATTTTTCAATTATTTTTCGAGCTGTCGAATTAGTGCGTGTAGCATCTTTGCAACGCAAAGTGCTATTCTTTTTTTTATCTCTTTATCTATCTTTATCTCTATCTCTTACTCTATCTCTAATTATGGTGTAGAAATCATGTAAGAAATCTTACAAGGTTTTATATATAGGAAATGTTTTTCGCTTCGATTTTTCGACTTATTCACATTATCAACATTCTTCCTGTGGATAACTTCAGAACTCAGATTGAACTTTGCAGAACCGCATTTTCAGCATATATGGCTATAACATCGTACACGCTTCTATACCGGCTTTTAGCTCTTAGGCATAAGTTAGTATCTAAAAACGTCTATCGTTACTCAGGCACATTTCGTCAAATTTGAAGGGGATTTTTTGTGAATTTTGTATATTGATTTATTCTACGGACTTGCTCCGCAATAAAAGAAGCCCCGGCAGAACACCGGGGCAATGTGACATATTTTCCTTTTTGACCAAAAGAGGTGTGCTTAATTTTCTTAGTTTCTTGCCTTAAAGGCATTATTTGATGTATACCTTGCCATCGTAATAAGCAGCCATCCAACCGCTCGGTGCTTTCATCCAGATATCGTTTCCGACATTCCGAACTTCCTGGCACGTTACGACCGTTCCTGCATCCAGGCAGCCATCATTGTCCTTATCGTGTTTCTGGCCGTCAGCCGTCAACTGCGAATGTTTCTTTGCGCTGTAGTTTGTTCCTGGACCTGTACGAACTTTCAGTTCTACCTGCAAAGCGTACTCATGTCCAGCAGTGTAAGACGGAGTGTTCTTCTTTTCCGGAACACTGGCTGCTGTCTTTCCGTTGTAAGCAGAAACCAGCTTACTCTTAGATACCGGTCCGTACTTGCCGTCCTGCTCCAAACCGTAAAATGCCTGGAACGCAAGCAGAGCTTTTCTCTGTGTCTCCGCCGAAGGAACCATCTACTCCGGAACTTCCGCAGGAGAATCCGCAGCCGATCAGCATTTTCTGCATTTCTTTTACTGCGTCCCCGGAATCACCTTTCTGGAGATAATTTCTCACATTAACCGTTCCGGATGCAGATGCTGTCACTCCGGTGTAGCGGTACACATGAATCCACGGCTTATTGTAATAGCTGCGGATGCAGATCTCTACCGGTCTGATCTCCAGACTTTCCTCCTGTGACCGTTCCTTTCTCGTTGATACTTGCGTGCACCAGTTTACCATTTCCGCAGTAGAATGCTGTGTGTCCATTTCCGAGCAGGACATCTCCACGGATCATTCCGCTACCGGTTGCCAGATCCACGGATTTTACAACATCCTTGAATCCGATTTTTGGCAGAACCTCCGGCATGTTGCCTGTATAGGTTGCTCCGCTTGACTTTGCCAGGATTCCGGCCTCTTCCAAACTTCTGATTACCAGCCCGGAACAATCGTAATTCGGATTGCCCCAACGGTCTACTTGATCGTAACCATGTGAATCGTCCAAGGCGATTGTCTCTGCTCTTGCTACTGCATTTTCAATTTTGCTCACTTTGTTTTCCTCCTTCTTCTGATTCTGGTAAATTTTCAAATACTGCTCCCCGTAAGAAGCCCTTGCTTTCTTCACTGCCGAACCAGTATTCGTCGGAGCCTCGAACTTAACCAGAAAGATATCAGACGCTTCCTGTACTGAGGTTGCGGTCTGCAATACCTTCCAGACACTCTTATAGCTCGTCTTCAATTCGCTCAGCATGTACTCTGTCTGCGTCTTCGCATCTCCGATGGACACTCCTCTGGACTTGACCAGATCGTAAAGGCCGGCTTTTCTTCCGGCAGATGTCCACTGACAGAACCCGTAACCGTACTGCTTGGAATCTCCCAACGGATGCAGGAACAACGCTCTCGTTATCTTTCCGGAGTCTACCGCTTCCGTGTAGGTATCGTCCGTGTGTTTATAGTTCAATTTCTTCTCACAGAGATTTTCCAGATTCCGGGGATTCGCTCTGGATTCTGCGTAAATATTCCCCATAGCCGCACATGCACCATATATCGTGCAACCGGCAGCCATCAAAGCGTCAAACAAAATATCTGTGTATGTATTCCGTTCTATTGCCATTTGTAAATTCTCCTTCATTCACAAAAAAGGGGCAGGGATTTCTCCCCACCCGGTCATAAGTATGTGTCCTCTTCTGGGTCCATCTCATCATCATCTTTCGGGTGCAACTGTCCCATCTTGTCCATCAGCAAAATGTCAACGGAACGAACACCGCAAACAAAATCACCAACGGCCAGAAGATTCCTGCCATCAGCAACAGCACTATCACAAGCGGATAATTCGGCTTGCTTGGCTCATAGTACATGCCATTGTCCTGGCAGTACAGCTCTTCGTCTTCATCTTCCATCCGGCACAATATCCGGATGCCCCAGATGTAGACCGGCTGACACAGCAAAATCCCCAAAAGGTACACCAATAGGATTTTTAAGCCCATAGCTCCTCTCTCCCTTCTCCGATCAGTTCTGAGAGCCATTTACCTTTCCATCGTCCAAAAGGTCCTTAACTTCCTTGAACCACCAGTCAATAATTTTCAGCAGCACCTCTTCGGACATGATTACCTGCAACCACTTAGGCAGCAATCCTCTTGCCTGCTGTACTACCCATTTCAGTTTCTTTTCTCCCTGGCCGGACTCTTTGTAGATATGTTCAGCGTGCAGGAACAGCTTGTACACCTCTTTCCGGATGCCATCCAGTCCCTTCGCTTTCGCATACTGATATACGACCACTGCTGTCACAACGACCAACACTGCGATCACCAGAATCAGAACCGGAATCGGCACCTGGCTTAAAAAATTCAATAATTCCATAGAATCAATCCTCCTGTTATACTTTGTAATCTCTTGATAGTTCCCTGTAGCGTTTTTTAATTGTTTGAATGGGGAAATTATTGCCTAAACGCTATAAAGGCGAATATCGGCAAATATAGCCTTCTATTTCATTCCCCTGTGATATGGTTCACTCCCTGCCTTGTCAGAAAATTCCTCCAGATCATGTTTCTGCTCCAGCTCATAATTTAATGCAGCGTGCATATCTCCGTTGCACTTCGCATCCGGAATCCTCTGCACCGCCTTTGCTGTAGCTTCTGACAAACAAAGAGAACCGTCCAGAGCTTTCAGCATCATGTACTGGAGCTTTTCACGGTTCTCTTCTTTCTCATCCTGTTCTCTCTGCCTGCATGCCCGTTCGTTCTTTTCGACTTCCGCCCGTTCTTGAATTCGCTTCTCCAACAACCAGAAACAAAATGCCACGATTGCGGACGGGATACCGGCAGCTATCAATAATTCCATTGGTATCTCCTTCCTGCTATTTCAGATTTTCGGAACTAATCTACCTTTTCGGCTGCGCTCGTATCCGCATAGGCTGTCCCTCCTCTACTCTCAAATGTTATCTCATCATCGTCACAGTCTGCATACTTCCGGCACGCATACTCAACAATGTCAAGATCTGCCTCTATTTCTTCCAGGCTCTTTGTCGGTGTTCCCTTGACCAGAAATACCAGGTCATAGATTGCCGACCAGAGCTTTGAAATAATCTGTAGCTTTGTCATTTTCTTTTTCTTCTCTCTTCCTTCTTCTGGAATAGGTGGTAATGTGGTTTCTCTTCTCCGAAAAATACCCACCGGATATAATCATCCAGGAAAATTCCTAATGCCGACAGGAAAACCATAACGCTGTGAACTGAGGGCATATCTGACCGAGAATGTTTCCCGGCATGTTGCTGTAGTCCCACATATGCAGACCAAGCCACACGTTCAGAACCAGTCCGAACAGAAATTCTATTGCCGTGATTCCTGCCGACGCAATCAACTGTTTCAGAACTAGTGGCATACACCGGTTTTTCTCATTGATCGCACCGCAAATAACGAAGCACAGACCTCCGCAGACTACCATTGCCGGGAATGAATAACCCCGAAAAATTATCTCCAGCAAATAATAAATGCTCCCTCCGAAAAGAAAGAGCATTGGATATTTGATTATGCTTTTCATTACGAGATACCTCCGGATGCCAGAATCTTCATGTAATCTTTCAGAACCTCGTTCTGGAACTCTTCCGGGATTTCAGCTCCCCACTGGATCTGCTCCAGATCACTTGCTTTCTCTGCTGACTTAATCCACATATTGACCGCATTGCAGTAGGTCGTGTTGTAAGACACGAAAAACATTGCCCGTTCTACGATATTCTGCATGTCTGCCGCAGAGAAATACTTACAAGGATGTCCGTCCTCATGGTATTCCAGTTTTTCCTCTCCAGCCAGTAACTGCATTTTCTTCCCAAAAAGATTCAACTGATCCTTTTCTGTCAAACTGAAATGCTCCACTCCGGAAGATGTACTCACATCTACTCCGGCGTAAATCGTCTCCTCACATGCAGATGCGATTTCCCGGTATTTCGCTTTTCTGGCATCCTCAAGGCTCAGATTTTCTACACTGGATGGATCTGGTACTTCCTCCGCTTTCTTGAGCCAGTAGTCAAAATCGGCTTCGATCTCTTTCTCGGTTACTTCTCCGTTGTAGTGGAACTGCACTTCGTCACATTCCCAGACTTTGTATTTACTTTTCTTTCCATCTTGGATCTCTTCTCTCTCCACCAGCTCGATGCTCTGTCTCAGAATCACATCTGTACCAGAAAACACCGGATAGATCTCGATCTTCGATGGCTGCGATAAGTAAGATTCTCTTCTCATTTTCAACTTCCTTTCCGTGCTTACTTGCACTGTATGAACACATTTTGAATAATGCATCAAAATTGTATTTCTCCCGGAACTTTTGGCTATTGCTATGCTCAACCCATCCTTTATAGGCTGCAATTTTGCAAGCCCTCCACCACGGACAAATCCTCTTTCTACAAAATCCATCCAGGCACGTATCACTTGCCTCCGGATTCTCCGAAATACTCTGCCACGAATGATCGTGTATTTTCTCCGGACAACATAGCCCATCATGTCAACTCCTGGAGTTCTTTTTCTTACTGCCTTTCTTTTCTCTCTTCGTAGTTCTCCTTCTCTTCATCAAACGATGCCACTTGGTAGAACTGCCAGATATCCTTGATTTTCAATCCGAACTTATCATGTGCCCAGACCGTGGCTTTCTTCATTGCTTTTCTCAGCTTCGAGATATCGCCGTAGATCGTGAAATCATCCGCATAACATACAACCGCATAGACAAGCCTGTTCCGCTTTCCTCTGCGTATCTGTGCCTGCTGATAGATGTATCTCAGAACATAGCTCATAACGTAATTAAACAGCCATGCCGGAAGATATCCGCCAATACACAAATGGTTCCCAGGATAATTGCTCATAAGAGCACCCAGGAACCATAGCAGCACTTTATTTTTGCCGATGTCTCTTCTCAACATCTCCATCACGATATCCACCGTTACCGATGGATAGGCTTTCGTTACATCTCCTTTGATTGCTACAACCTTGCCGTGGAATTTCTTTCTCAGAAGTCTTTCAATCTTCCTCTTTCCAGCAACTCCGCCTTTCTTCGGGATGCTCCCATACTGGATTGGCAGAATCTTTGCCCTGAAAAGAGGTTTCAAAGCAAAGACAGCGATATACTCAAACACCTGCTGTTCCGGAGATTCCTGGCAGATGTCTCTTAGTTTCTGCGTCAACCCATCCACCCTTTGAAATTGGCGAATCGGCTTTAATTGCAGATCACGGTCAACGATACGCTGTGTCAGCATCTTCGCAACTTCGCTCTCAGCCTCCAGGGTTCTCTTGAAATCCTGGTTCAGCCGGTCTTCTGCAATCTGACGCTTCGTGATCTTTCCGGTCTTGCATAGCAGACGTTGGAAATCGTTTCTTCCACGCTTATTCCGGAAACATTCTATTACGGCAACCTCGTTGAATTTCCAGTCCTCAACATTCACGGTTGCCGGTTTGCAATAGGTTTTCATCAAACCTCCTTAATCTTCATCTGGTTACTTCCGTGACTTTCCCCGTAGGTACTAGCCTCGTTGGTTTCAAGTTATTTTCGCACATAAGCGAGGATTATACGGTGCAATGATTTTAAATACTCTTTTCAAAATTGTACCAGTTGCTCCGAGAGAGCCGTTCCAGTTAGCGTTAGACACCCCATTGTTCGAGTTACGGCAAGGAACACCGCCAATGCCGCCGTTGTTCAAGTTGCCGAAGCACCAAGCCGCACGAACACCAGACGCCGCCGGATTACGATTGAAGCCAGCTCCCAGACACCGCATAACCCTAAAAATTATTTTATTTGCAAATAAGACAATAAAAGGGGCTTACTGCCCCTCTGCTTCGCATTCACCCCGTTTTAACCCTCAAGACCAGGTGCTCCGAGAGAGCCGTACCAGTCAGCGCTAGACACCCCATAGGTACGAGTTACGGCAAGGAACACCGCCAAAGCCGCCGTAGTACAAGTGGCCGAAGCACCAAGCCGCACGAACACCAGACGCCGCCGGAAAACGATAGAAGCCAGCTCCCACTCCAACGCCGCTACCGCTTGCCGTTGTAGCCTCTGGCCAAAGAACATCATCATCAATAATGTTGTCCGTGATGTACGTCCATGCTCCTCCCGTTCCTGCCGGGTAGACAAGGTGTGCTCCCTTAATCTGATCGTAATTCTCATTAACGGAAGAACCAACTTTCGACTGGTCATATCACTTGAAGCAGTCAAAATTGTAATTTCCGTCTGCATCCGTGCTCCACTGCCACAGCTCATCCGAAACAATCAAGTATGATCCATTCATGAACTCTACGCCCTGGATCATTCCAGGTTCTTTTCCGGATGTCGGGCTGTATCGGCTACCATCTCTACCAAGCACATTGTCATTCCATCCGGAATAGTACGGAGCAGTAGACAGCATTGTCGTACCGACTACCGTGTCAAAAGTCTTTCCACCGTTGTCCACGTACACTGCGGAATAGTCTGTGCCGTCAATGTTCACAGTCTCAATCGCTGTGATTAACTTCGCATCAAAAATGGAGTATGCACTGGCAGCGTTTCTATCGGTCGATGCATTGGTTCCCAGCATGACCGCAGAACCCACGAACAGGTTTGCCGCCTGTGCTGTGGTCAGAATTACTCGCTCCACTCCGGTCTCAGCCACGGCTACTGTGTACTGGAAACTGTAGCTTGAGCATCCTTCAATCTTTCCGGAATTTCCTTTACGTCCATATTTCAGACGCATCATAGCATCCAGGAACTTCAGAAGTGATCCAGATGCTCCGGAATACTGTGTTCCTCTGGATCTCCATCTGGTTACTCCGGTTGAATGTGAGGTACGGTTGACCGGTGCCAGTCCAGTTCCGCAAGTGATCGCTCCGTCTGTGTCCAGACCGGCGTAATATTTCGGATGCGCCATGTACTCATGCACTTTTCCGGTTCGGTCTGTACCTTCTTTCCAACGTTTGTATCCCGGAGCCGGTGTGCATCTAGTTTTCAGATATTTGTAATCCTTGTCCTGCCATTCACGCTTGTAGGTGTTCTTCTGGATCATCCAACACAGATGTTCTCCGCCTCTGACTTTTGCTGTATCGTCAATGTGTTCCACATAGAAAATCTCATGGGAGCCATCTGCTTTTTCTCTGCCGCCACTTCCAAACACCAGAACTGCGGAAGGTGTGCGAACGGATCGTTACCGGCTGTGGATTCTGTGGACGGTGTACATGTCACTCCTGCTGAATCATCCGTTAAGGTTCCGATCATGGATGTGCTCTTGGAATATCTTGGTGTCGTTACGCCGTGCACTCTGGAATCAACCAGAACATTTCCGAACCATCTCTCCAGCATTTCTGCTTTCGTGAAAAGCTCCGGATTATATTGAATCTTCCACCATTCAGTAAAAAGGGCATCTACCTCCGCTTTGGAAGTAGCTGCCGCAACTTTTCTTTATACTTCAGATCCATTTCTCCAGCAATCTGATCTCTGTGAACTTTGACCAGTAACTGCATGGTCGTGTCTCTGGGGATATTGATTGTCTCACTCATTTTCTGCCTCCTATGCACTTAATATGATTGCGTCAAGCCCCTTGTCATCCGGGTTAATCTGGAACGCAATCGTGTTGACCTGGTTAATAAGTATCTCTGTAGCCTCTTTCGCCTTAGCAATGGCATCCGCAGTATTTGCCTGCCTGTCCTTCTCATTCTGAATCCGGACGTTTTCACTGGCGGTTCTTGTCTGCTCCGCAGATGCTCTCTGAGTTTCTGCCTGGAATCTCACCTGTTCTGCCTGGACTCTGGCAGTTTCAGCCTGCGACCTGACTGCTCCGCTTTATTGGCATTCTCAGTAGCCGCATTAGCATTCTGAGCTGCCTGGCTTGCTGCCGAAGCCGCACCGTTCGCATTACCGGCTGCTGTAGATGCCAGACCGGCCGCCTGGTTTGCATCATTCGCTGCCTGGTTTGCTGCTGATACAGATTGCTGGATTGCAGAATCAATCTGTTTTGCAGAATCAACGACTTTCTGCAAGGCTGCCTGCTGGGTCTTGCTGGCCTCTGTAGCTTTCTCGGTTGCTGTCTGCTGATTCTTACTGTCTGATGTAGCCTTTTCCGTAGCTGTCTGCTGGGTCTTTCCGGCTGCGGTAGCTTTCTCATTTGCTTCCTGCTGAGCTTTACCATTGGCGATTGCTGTAGTCAGATTCTGCAATGCAGCTTTGACTTCCTCAGACTTCGTGTTGATAGATTCTACCTGCTTCTGCATGGTAGCCGCCGACTGATTGACTGACTCTTTGATACTGTTGTAGCTTTCATTTTCCTCGTGAATCTTCTGCATACAGGAGATAAAAGCTCCTCGCACCTCTTCTCCATAGACCGCATTTCTAAGCTGATCTATTTCCTGGGAAATATCTGCCATTTACTCCACCTCCTCGATAACAGGCTCCTCTCCGGCAACATTCTCTTCCGATGCAGGACTTCTTCCGGATTTTCAAAAAGCGTAATCAGCTCTTCCTTTTCTTTCTCGAAAGTCTCCTGTTTCTCTTTCGCCTCGGTTTCATAATATTCTTTCAATTCCTCTTCATATCTGGCTGTATCGTCCGCAAGTTCGTTTGCAGCATTTGATCTGATTTCAGCAAGCACTCCTCTCAGCATCCCCTGTGCCATAAAAATAGGCAACCCGTAAGCTGCCATCGTGTTTCCAACCTGCCTTGTAATTGCCTGTTTCGCATCAGCATAAATAACGCTAAGCGGTCTGCCCGGCTTTTTCTTCTCTTCCATCTTCCTTTACCTCCTGCTCTCTTTTTAATGGTTCCTACAGCTACACTGTTTTTCGCTACCTTTTCCGGTGCGTCTCCTCTCGGAAAAATAATTTCCATCTTCTTGCCTCCTTCTTAGTTCCAGTAACCTACTATGATTCCGTTGTAAACTCTGAGATGTGAATACGTCCAACTGTTACCGTTGTTCGTGATCTCACATACAATCGGTATTGCTCCGCTAAATGCGGTATATCCTCCAGCAGAAATCGAACCTATCTTGAAGTTCTTCAGCGTGTACCAGTTTCCAATCAGATTGCAACCCATATTCACGCCATACTCATCGTAAATAGAGTTCGCACGGCTGAAACATAACATTGTCGTGTATGAGCTGGCTGATGCGCTGGCTTTCTGAGCGAACGCCATGTACTTTCCCTGTGGCTCCAGGTCGAACACCAGCCCCTTATGAGAATTGTTCTGAGCCCACTGGTTTGTGCCAATACATCCGACATAATAACCATCCCGATAGAAATGGTTTCCGATTTCATCGAATACCGCTCGCTTCTTTGACGTAGACACGCCATAATCATAAATGGCTATCTCTCCCGCGCTAATCTGCACATACTTACTGCTGTTGTTGAATGCCGTAATTACTCTGTCATAATACTGAGTAACATATGAACCAAAATCTCCCTTGCTTACCTTGCTGATAATATTATCGGCATTGACTTTGATAGATGCCTTCAGATCTTCCTCGCCCTTTGTTGCTCTCTTGACCTCTGCCTCGATGGAATCTTTCAGCACGCTCAACTGGCTTTCTGAGTATGCGGATATATAACCAAGGATTTCAACATCCGTGATATATACAGTCGTATCCGCCACATAGTTATAAAAGTATGTGTAAAAATACGATGGCGTAGCTTCGGCTGTAAATTCAAACTGTTTCCATCCACTTCCAAGTTCTCCGGCAGTCGTAAGAAATGCTTTTCCGTCAATCGTGACTCGTATCCGTGCTTTTCCGGAATCTTCCGTATCACAAGCAGCTTTGAACCTTACAGTCACTTTCCCTTTTTTCGCCCACGGTCTCTGATACCATGAGAAGCTATAGGTCGAAGTATTATTCTCTATCTTCGCACAGCTTTTCCCAGAAAAGGTAGTCTGCGTTATTTGTGCAGCACTACTTCTGCTCCATCCAGTAAACTTATCGGTGTTATCCGAAAAATTCCCATTGCTACAGTAGTTGTGCAATGAGTTTTCGTATACTTCGGACACAGTTGCAGATACTTTCCCGACTTCGACATCCAGTCTTGCATCGATATCGTCCAACAGTTCCTGCATATCCCTCAAACACCGGATATCCGTTACATACAATACGCTTCCGGAATATCCGTATACCGTCACAGCTACAGACTTTGCAGCTTTTCGTGATCTTGACCTTTTGCTGTATGCATGGTATTCATCTGCGGTATATCCACTGAGATAAGCTGTGGACTTATTTTCGGCAAATCCATACTGGATATAAGACGGTCGGTACTTTGAACCTTCCGGATACGCTGCTTCGACAGCAATCTTATAATTGCCAGCCTCCAGAGTTCCCAGACTCTGTGTCAGCGTTACTGCTCCGGTTCCGGAAAATGTTAGCTTAAAGGCGTTCATGTTCAGAAACTCCGACTTCTCCACCTTGCAAATGCTGGTCGCTCCGGATATTGAGAACCTGGCCAGATCCAGTGTCTCCTGCTCTCCGCCGGTTATATAATTCTTTCTGCTAACTCTTTCCTTAACACTTCGTACAGACAGTTCAATGCGGTTCTCCATGTTGGAAATGGAATTTTCTATCTCTTCCCTTGCCACTCTTACCGTATTGTCTGCATACTCATTGGCTGCCGTTTCGCTTTCGGATATCTTCGTCTCCACGGATATCCGATACCCGGCATCCAGGGATTCGGTCTTCACGGAATTTGCCAGTAGCATCTTACCGTTGATCTTTCCATCCATCGTCAGAGCCACACCGTCTATAGGTCCGTCATATCCCTGGCTGTAATGAGCAAAACCGCCAAGTCCCCATCTCCACAGGTTCTTGGCTTTGTTCTTATAATCCTTATCATCAGCAACAATGAACTCATTCGGAACATGCACTGCATATCCACTGGCTACCTGTTTGTTTATGAGGTCTTGTGCGCTTCTGAGAGCCTCCTGCAAGATTTCTGACTTGCTCGGCAAGGATTTTATCGTCTCTTCGATTTCTGCCGTATTCTGGCGATTTGACGAGGTGTACGACTTGACGCTTGTTTCATCGCCCAGCGTAACCGTATTATTCTTGAAGCTGGTAATGTATACCTTCTTCTTCGTCAACGGGAATTCCTTATCCAGACCGTTCGGTGTCGATACACACTGAATCTTGTTTCCAACCTCAAATTGCTGGAAGGAATCATCCGTGAGGTTCAGATCTATTGCTTTCACTTCCAAGACCATCTTCTCGAACTGAGCAGATTTCAGATATTCCTCTCCCTTTTTCTTGAGGTTTTCCGGAAGAGTCACATCGTCCCAGGTTACGGTCTTGTATATCTTTCCGTACTCCTTCACGGCGTTATCATCCGTGACATAATCAACGCCACCATTTACGCTCGCAATCGTTATCCTCTGTTCAGAGATAGCCTCAAAAGCGCCGGGTCCTGGTCTTCTTCATCCAGCTTCGCTCCCAACGGGATCACGCAGGTAACCAAATCAGAGGCATCCATATTCTTTGAAAAGTCCAGCAGATTCTTGCCGAACCGGATGCCTTGTGTATTTCTTGTGTAATAATCTTCATCCGACAGGTAATCCAAGATTCTCAGCCCGTCTTCATGCCGGATAACCAGATGTCCTCCAAGTCTGCTCGTCAGCTTATCCTTAAATGCCGTTCTGGTATCTTCGTAATTAGAATACCGGTACAGTGAATCATTAGAATCCTTTACCGTTACCCTGCCGACAACGAACTGCTTTTCTCTCCTCTACCTGTGCATTATGAATATCTATCAAATCCTGCACATACGCCTTGACCGAGATGTTGTGATAAACCTTTGGTCTCTGGATGCTGTCACACAAAAAGGCAAGTTCTCCTTCGACGAAGACTTTCTTTGTTCCAGAAAAATCTTCATCATCGTAGAGAACTCGCCCATAAAACTCCGGCTCATCATCCCGGTAAATCACAATATCTGTTGTCAGCTTCTTAACCTTGTCATAGTACGGGTGTGTCGGAAACACCTTGAAGGTTGCTGAACCGTTGATGTTATCTCCGATTTCAAAATACGGATTTCCACCAACGGTCAGTGCTTTTACCCTGGCATCGTGAATCGTGTACTCTTTGCCGTCCACATAGGCTTTAATCGTATACATCTACAGCATCCCTCCTCTGTGAATCAGCGTGACTTTGCCCCTTCCCTGGAAGTAAAGATCATTCACTCCCTTGTACAGGACAATGTCATACATGATATTCTCGCCAGTATATATCGTATAGGTCGAATTACGATACCTTACCTTCATTTCCGCATTGGAAACAATTCTGAGCGTTTCATTATGAACCCAACCGTCCAGGCTGACTTTCTGCCAACCGGAGCCAGAGCTGATCGTGATGTCTGAGGTGTTCCGGATAACGCCATTGATGAAGCTGAACGTATCCCACTTCCAAGGCTCATCCGAAGAATCCACGCTGATTTTATACGGCTCGCATTTACAGCTTATAACAATCTCCGCCGTTACATCGTTATTCTTCTCTGTCTCTATCTCACACCTGCCGGTATAATAATATCCCTTGTCGGTGTCAAGGATGATTCTCTTCGAGATTCCCTGCAAATCAGAAGCGATCTGACTTAACAGACCGCTCCATCTTTCATAACTACAGTTTCTTGCCCCTGAATGTGAATTTCAAGGTTCGCATCTCATATTTTACGCCGCCGTTCTGAGCTTCTGAGAGGTCCAGGTCCCCGTTCATGCCGGGGACGCTCACATACTCTGTCTTTGCTTTCGGTATGCCGATAGCAATCTTCTTGAGTCTTAAGCCCCAGTCCGGAACGAATGCGTCTCATCAAACGTAATGCCTACTCCCCGACATGATTAACCTCCTCTCTTCTTGTGTGTATCAATTCTTGCCATGTTTTCATCGACAATCGGTGTTGTTGTATCTCCAACTTCCCTACCGTCCAAATCTACATGAACGTGTGTCTCTCCGGTAATCTCTACCGTTGTGTCTCCACTCTCGAAGACGCCTTGCTTTTCTTTCTCGACTTTGTATGTTGTGCTGACCTTCTTATCAACAGCAATCTTTCCGGTTTCCACATTAACCGCCGTCTGCATCCGCTTTCCAAGACTGGCCATCTCATCATCCATCTGCTTATACAGGTCTGGCATCTCGGCTTCAATACCTACGCCCATACCAGGCGGAATCCACTTACCAATCTCATCTGCAAAGACTTTGGACGGGGAGTGAATACCTAATGCTCCCTTAACACCGTCTACGATGCCGGAGAAGAAACTCTGCACCTGGCGTCTGAACCAACCGGCCGCATTACAGATTCCGTTCCATACACCCATCACGATGTTGTAGCCTACATTCGCCATCTGGGACGGCAAGTTCGCTACGCCATTTATGACGGCACTGCACAAATCAGATGCTGCCTGTCTTCCCTTCGCTACCATATCGGAACCCCACTGGATTACCTTCTGTAGCGTATTACTTAACCAGGTCCAGATTTTTCCTGGCAACTGGGAGAAGAAATTGACGATTGCATCTATCGTGTTAGAAGCTATCTCCTTCGCTTTCTGTAGGGTGTTGGAACCCCACGTTACCAGCTTATTAAAGGCATCAGTCAGCCAGTTCCAAATCTTGCCCGGCAATTCGGAGAAGAACTTCACAATGTTGTCTATACAGTTGCTTGCTATCTCCGGCTTTCTGGAGCATCTGACTTCCCCATTCAACCAGTTTGTTGTAGGTGTTTACCAGCCAGTTCCAGATTTTCCCCGGCAATTCAGAGAAAAACTTAATGATGCTATCTATCATCTGAGGAACATTCGTTGTGATCCAGTTAATCACATTTGCTCCCCATTCAATCAGCGTACCAATTACAAAGCCTATCGCATAACCGATTTTGTATGGCAGGTCCGTAAAGAACTGCACAATCGAATCAATAATCTGCGATACTACCTCAGATGCCGTTTCCAGCATGGAAGCTCCCCACTCAGCAAAACTGTCTGCTAGTCAGCTAATCGCATCTATGATTTTTCCTGGCAATTCGGAGAACCACGCAACAACAGAGTCAATGAATTCTCCTATGCTATCCAGGACACCAGAGCCCCATTCAGCGATAGCCGAACCAAGTTCGCTCAGCTTATCCGGTATGCTCTGGAAAAATTCTACAATCTGGTCCCAATGTTCCTTGATGAGAACAATCGCCGTTGCTACCGCAGCTACAATTCCAGCTACCGCCGCCGCAACCAGTGCAGGTGCTCCAAGGATAACAGCCCCAACAGCCGCCAGTGCAATACCGACTACCATCAGAACCTCTTTTATGGCACTGAAACCATTTACAAACATATCTACGAAATTGGTAACTGCAAAGAATCGCTCCTGCAATGATAGAACCAATTCCGGCTATTGACGAACCGAACTCTGCAAAGAATCCGATTACCTTCTGAACTGCTCCTCCGATAGAGGAGAAAATACCTGCGACCTTCGGGAACTCCAGTTCCAGAACTTCCATCAGTGTTCCGGCTCCGCCCTTCCAGAGTGCGAATCCTTCTACAACTTTTCCAATCACTCCAACCAGTCCGGAAACTCCGCCTTTCAGTGTGCCAAGCACCTTGAACAGAGATTTTACGGAGGACAGAACGGAACTTGCAACGCTCAGAGCTGCTATGGACGCCGCAATCACGCCGATTGCATATCCGACAGCCTCCAGAACATTCGGGTCTGCTCCATCAATCACACCGAACAGGTCAGAAACCACATCTACAATTCCCTGGATAATCGTACTTGCCGTATCGATGAATCCATTAAGGAACCCTTCTATCAGTGCAGATACGCCCGGAAATTCTTCACTCAGCCCCTCGCAGAATCCGGCTACGAAATCTTTTTGCAGCCCGGATGATAAGCGGCAGATTTTCTTGTACCGCCTCGCCAAGTTTACTCAGCATTTCACCGAAAGAACGGCCTATCTCCTCGGAATGGTCGCTTAATGCCTGCAAAAATTCCGTAAACAAATAAATACCGGCGGACCACATATCCCCGGCAACATTCAGAATCGCTTTTACAAGCTCAGCAACTACAGTTGCTCCGGCCTCTGCAAATTCTTCCTGGTGGTCCATGATGGCATTTATGAACGTACCTACCAGGTCCTCTGCAACCCCTATCAATGTAGGTGCTGCCTCCATAGCCATCTGTGCCAGCTCAGCGAGTGAATTTCCAAACGCCTCAATCAGACCGTCAAATCCTTTTTCCGCCATGGCTTCATTCATATCCTCTACCATGCTGGTAATGACTTTGACCGTTTCTTTCATCGGTTCCTGTACTTCTTCGTACAGGGCAATACCTACAGATTCCAATGCACTCTTGCAGAGTGTGATTGCTCCCTGTAGGTTATCATTCATGGTGTCTGCCATTTCCTTGGCCGCACCATCCGCATCGTAAATAGAATCCGTCAACTTCTGGTAGTCTTCATCGGACGCATTCACGATAGCCAGCAATCCACTCATAGCCTCCTGGCCGCCGAGTGATGCTGCAAGCTGTGCTTTCTGTGCTTCTGTCAGGCCTGCAAATCCAGAACGCAGGTCATTCATAATCTCTTTTAGAGACTTCATGGAACCGTCACTGTTCGTCAGTGAGATTCCCTAACTGGTCCATAGCCGCCTGTACTTCTTTGGTCGGCTTCGCCATTCTCGTAAAGATGCTTCGTAGAGATGTACCGGCCTGGCTTGCCTTGATTCCGGAGTTCGCCATCAGACCGATTGCCGTAGCACAGTCTTCAACGCTGAATCCTAAGGCTCCGGCTACGGGGCAACGTACTTGAACGTCTCGCCCATCATTCCTACGTTGGTATTGGAATTGGATGCTGCCTTTGCCAGCACATCTGCAAAATGTGTAGCATTGGAAACTTCCTTCGAGTACCCGTTTTTGATGATGGTTGTTGTTCCGTCTGCCGCCAGTCCGAAGGCAGTCATCGCATCGGTAACAATGTCACTCGTCGATGCAAGGTCTTCCCCAGACGCTGCCGCCAGGTTCATAATACCTTCAATACTGTTCAGCATATCTCCGGTTTTCCATCCGGCCATCGCCATGTACTGGAAAGCCTCGGCACTTTCTGTGGCACTGAACTTCGTCTTGGCGCCCATTTCTTTTGCCTTATCAGCAAGCTGCTGAATCTCTGTAGCCGAAGCACCGGAAATTGACTGGACCTTACTCATTCCTGCCTCAAAGTCAGAACCGACCTTGATTGCAGCCGTACCAATACCGGCTACCGCTGTTGCGGCACCGGCCAGAATAGTAGTGGTAGCCTTAATCGCTCCGCTCGCCATTCCAGATAATTTGCTTAGTCCGCTCTGGAAACCGGAACTATCTATGCTGGTGTCAAATTTCAGCGTACCATCATAGCCCATGTTCTCACTTCAATTCTTCGGCTCAATCATCGGCTCATAATGGCACTACTTGATTTGTTTTCCGTCTTTGATTTTTAATTCAAAACGGGCATGACAATTTCTCCCTTTACAGGAGACCATCACGCCCGAACACTCCGCCGTCTCTTCAAAAAACAACGGCATTTTATATTTACACTCCGGGCATTCCACCCGTATCATTTTCTTCTTTACATCTTCAATAGCCAGTCACCTCCTACAGCAGTCCCGTAAGGTCGCCGCCATTCATGAGGGCTTCTGCTATTGCATCTACCTTCTCTTCCTCATCAGCAGGCAACGGTAAAGCATACAGTTCTTTCTTCCTGCGGTAGAAGTCTCTCTGCTCCTTCGTCATGGTCGCATCAATGTCTACGCTTCGATACTCCATAATCTTACTGAACTCCAGGTCAGAGGACAGCGTTCTTAGTAAAGCCTTAAACTTCCACCAGTGCAGATATTCAATATCCTGTAGGTCTATGTGATACTGCGTCAGAAACGCCGAATAGATGTAATCATCGTCATGCTCAAAAGAATAAATCCTTTGCACTCCCGTCGTTCCTTCTACTGCTCCGGCTCTTCTTCTCACGCCATCGTTTACCACCGGCATAGAACCACAACAACCCATCCACCGCAGCATCCAGATTCTCCGGAATCTCCGGATATACCAGTTCCAGACCTTGCCTTGCTTTCTCAGCGTCCGAAAGATCCGGGTCCTGCATCATCATTTCAAACAGAATGAAGGTACGGAAGTTTGTTTCTATCGCATACTCCGTACCTTCAATCTCTACTGTTTCCGGGAGATAGTCTACAAGCATGTTGTGGTTCATGAATTATCACGCCCACTCGCATTACCGATTGGCGTTACTACTGCTCCGTTCTTGCCATACTTATTTTTCTTACCTTCCTGGCGTCTCTGTGCCCGGTTCATGTTGTACTTGTTGGTAATCGCATTTACCTGGCCTTTCATCTTACCAGCCTCAGAAGAAACAATTCCGAAAGCATCCATGCAGATTGCCAAGTTGTTTTTACCCTTGAACAGCTTTTCAGCCGTTCCGTCTCCGAATACCTCATCGAAGAAATTTTTCACGATTCCGCACATCTCCCGGATGCCATCCGCATTCGACAGCTCCGTATGCTTCTTGGATTCCTTGGCTCTTTTCACAACCTCATCCATGGATTTCTCATAAACCTCCATAGTATCTGCATCGAACAGATCTAACTCTAATTCCTGTCCACAAATTTTTAACATGCTCATATTACTTTTTACCTCCAAATTCTAAGCCGCAGCTTCTTCAAATGTCTTTGATTCTGTGTTGAAATATCCGTCAAGCGGATCGCCTACTGCATTGAGATTTCCACTCATGCTCTGTTTCTTCTCTCCAGATACGCCGCTCACTTCGGCGGATACCAGGAACTTTCTGGCCGCAAATGTGTTTGCAACCGGTGTAGATTCACTCTGCTTCTGGTCCCATAACTCTACTCTGCAATACTCAAATTCTGCATCGCTGCCGGTTAAATGATTTCTCCCTACATGGTACAGTGCATTGACCGCATCCTGGCTCTTAATGAGTCTCGCTTCAAACGGAAATACCGATGTGTAGGATACAACAGAGGAAGAGGAAGACGGCTCACACACATACTTCTCAGATTCGCTCTCTGCACCGAATGTTTCATCCAGTGTTGTGAAACCAACACCCATCAGTACCCAGTTCGGCTTTTCAGATGTTCCGATATTCAGATAATCCGCAAACTGGTGTCTCTGTACCACTTCTCTTGCGCCACTTACATTACCTGCCATTTTTACTTGCCTCCTTAAAATACAATAATCGCAAGGAAATCTGATACCTTGCGTTCTTCATAGCTCCATCAAAGATATATCCAGGGGAAAGAACCTCTATCTCTTCTGCACACATTCCTTCCGGAAGCTCCGGGAGGTTGCCTGCCATGCTGTTCTCCTCTACCCAGTCCGCAAATTCTTCATAGAACGTGCTGTTCTCTATGTTCTGTACCCGGCCCATGCTGTAAAACTCCCTAGAACCGAACTGGAACTGATACTGCCGTTCCGAACTGCCGTCTACATATCTCTGGATTACCGGGTCGAATATCCTGGTCTCTATGGTGTACTCTACTGGGTCTGGCCCAGGGCATCTACCCGGAATACACCGTCTTTCAAAAGAGGGCATTTCAGAAAATACTCTGTTATGCCCTCCAGTACACTATTTACTTCCATGTGACCTCCTAAATCTTATCTGCTCCTCGCAGAATGTCTTCTTTTTCAGCCACCTTCATTCGCTCAAACCAATGTGCTCCTCGGTTTGCATCATACGGTCTGGTGTCTGCGGTTTCGTAATACTGCATGGCAGCATACGGGGCAATGTAATCTACCTCTCCACTGCCTACATCCGTTCCCAGTTTGCCGGATTTCTCCAGCATGCCGGTCTGGAACGGAACTCTCGGACTACATCTTCTCAGCACCTCTGAATCCACAAACATCTGCTTTCTACTAAACTGAGCATTCCTTCTTGCCGCAAATCTGGCTCCAGGTCAGCTCCGCTTTCCCGTTCCCGGAATTGATGATTGAACCTTTCGGAGTTGTGATCTTTTTCAGTGCCATCACGCACCCCTATTCTCCAGTGCTTCGTCCTGTCGGTTCCTCTGATTGTGTTGTCGGCATATTCTGTGACAGTCACAAAATCTTCATCGTGCTGTCTCAGCTTTGCCAGCTCCTAAATCGTATCTTTCAGAATGCTACACTGGCGAAAAACTGAACGCATCCAACAGACACTGTCCGGCCACCACCTACTGTCCTCGCACGATATAAGCTCCCTTCTGGATAGTCCAGTACCTCTGCCTCTTCATCTGACAGCTTCTTGTATTTTTCTTCGCTTATATACTGTTTTCCGGCTTTACTGTCGCTGTGGCCGGGATTCGGATTACGCATTTTGCTTTATCCTTACGGTCTGTGTCCGATACAGCCTCTCCCTTTGTTCCGTACCACGAAACGCCCATAATTTTGTCGCACAGAGCTTTTCCCGGCGGTCTGATCCAATTCTCAGATTAAAGATAGTCACATCACTGTTTGTCATCATACTCTTTCACCCACCCTCTGTTCAGCAGTCCGGTGTTCGCCAGGTATGACCTCACAGCCCTGTACATCTCGTTATGCAACGCCGTATCATTCATGGCATCCGCATAGCTGGTGGAATATCCATCGTTGGATTCTGACTTCACAACAGCTTCTCTCTTTTCGTTCTGCACTGCCACCGTATCAGCTACACAGCAGATTGCATCCTTAATTGAGTCTATAACCGAACTCAGCCTTGCAATCCGGCCAAACGTAACCTGGTTCACGAATGCTTCCGAAATACTCTCGGCTCTCTTGAAATCATTCTCCGTTTTTATCTGCGTGCCACCGTAATCATTCTTGTAGTATGCAAAATCCACATACGGTCTTCTTACGTCCTCCTGTACCATCGAAACACCCCTTTCTGATAAATTGGTAGGCTGCAAAGAAAAATCAGCTATTCGCCGGGTTTACGCCCTCCTGCGTAGCTGAATCTTTTTGCCGGTCTTCTTTCTTTCGGAGAAGATGTGCCCGTTCTGACTTCCGGCTCCAGGCTTTCAAGCGAATAGCCCATGCTTTTGTAATATGCTGCCTTTCTTTCGGGGAATCCGGCAGGAACTCCCGTCTTTCGTTGCTAAATACATAAGCTACCTCCTACTCAGTTTTCTTTGAGCCTTTGGCTGCTGTTTTTTTTCAGTTTCTGCCGGGTCTGCATCTCCTGTTGCGGACTGTGCCTGGACTGCCGCTTTCAGCTTATCATTCTCCTTCTGAAGCTCGGCAATCTTCTTGTCTGCATTCTCTGCATACAGGGTAGCCTCTTCCAGTTTGGCTTTCAGCTCGTCATTCTCCTTCTGAAGCTCGGCAATCTTCTTGTCTGCATTCTCTGCATACAGGGTAGCCTCTTCCAGTTTGGCTTTCAGCTCGTCATTCTCCTTCTGAAGCTCGGCAATCTTCTTGTCTGCATTCTCTGCATACAGGGTAGCCTCTTCCAGTTTGGCTTTCAGCTCGTCATTCTCCTTCTTGAGCTTTTCAGCAGTCGCCTTAATGTTCTCCGGCTCGAACAGCACATTGTCATTCTCATCCCTGATAATGTAGCCCATCTTCTTGTACTCATCGAATTTCTCATCCGGGATTCTGAGAACTCTGTTCTTTTTCTCAACTTTATACATATGGTTTCTCCCTTCAAAAATTGGCTCCATGCACACGCACAGAGCCAGTAATCAGTTTCTCTTATACACTCACATGGAAATCGATAGCGTCCATCTTGTGAGGCAGGATAAATACATCCTCGAAAGACTCCTCGAAGTAATCATACTTACCCTGGGAGCCTGCGGATGGCGGGTCGAGCTGAGCAAACTCGTAAGAAATCGGTGTGATTACCGCCGCCGGATGTACCAGAACCATGTTGATCTGCTTCGCTGTGGAATCTACCTTCCAACCCTCGGTAAAGTCGTACTTCGTCTTCATCATGTCACTCGGTACGCTCTCCGGAATCTTCACATCATCAATAGAATTGATTGCTCTCTTGATTGCATCAGAACGGCTACCTACATCAACGGTTCTGTAAATCTGCTTCGCATTGTTGATGAGCGTTCTGACATCCGGTGTCACATACAGAATTCTTCCGGCTCTCGGAACTCTCTTATTATCCATGTTCTTCATCATCTCATCAAAGACGGTCAGCACATTCTCCTCTGTCAGCACTTCACTGTGGGCTGTCTTCGCTCCGTCAGTAGTCCAGTCTGCATACAGCTTGGAAATGCAGTAAGCATTCATTTCGGGAACTTCTGCTCCTCGTTGTAAACCTTCGTGATATTTCCGATTGCCACAACACCCTTGGTCTCGGCAATGTCTCTCGGATGTACCAGCGTCTGCCACTGTCTGTGATTCTCCAGGGTCAGCGGTTTCCACTCGTTGTTGTAGTTACGCTTTCTGGTTCCAATGGTGTCTCTGTCTCCATCGGTACGGCCAGTTGTGGAGATTGTCGGCACCTCGATAACTCTGGAATTTACCCAACGGAACCTTCCATTGTTCGGTGTCGCAAATAAGTCTCCAAAATACAGGACATACGGAAACATCTGCTCCAGTGTCTGTAAATACTGGTTGCATAATTTAATTTCGCCATTTCATTCTCCTCCTGTTAGTTTTTGTCTGGCTGTCTGATTGTTGAACCCAAACGGATTAAACGGTGCTTCTTTGCCTTTGACTCCTTCGCCTCCGGCTCCACCAGTTCCGCCAACTCCTCTTGCAAAGAACGGCTTTCCTTCCTCATCCTCATGGGAATCGTCTTCCGGATCGTTATCATCTTCGATAACAAAAGCTCCCTTTGTAGTCGTCATTCTCCATAAGGGACTTCATAAACTCATCGCCTCCCAGGAACTTTCCATCTTCCAGGGTAAAAGTTCTTCTTTTCAAACTCTGCTCTTACACCGTTTTCAGCAGGTTTGCTCGAGAACTTATAACCACCCATGAACATATCCAGTGCATGGGTACGCTCCTGGGCCGCAAGCTGTGCGGTCAGCTTCTGTGTTTTCCTGGGTGTACTTCGTCTCCCAGTCCTTTGCAGATTGCTTAATGCCGTCAATATCCATGTCCTTGTAGGACTGAATCGTTGTGTTAGCATCTGACAACTGCTGCTTTACTCCGTCCAGCTCTGTAATCTTGGCATCTAGTTTCTCCTTCGACACATAGCCTCCGGCTTTCACATCTACTACCTGGATTTTTCTTGTCGGCATCAATCGCTGCCTCCAGTTCTGCATAGGTCATAGCCTTAGGCTCTTCGCCGTCCTTCGGGGTTCCAAAAAGTTTCTTCAAAAATTCGTAAGCCATTTCACTTACCTTCCTTTCTTCGTTTCGCTGATTTCGTTTAGATTCCGGTTCACTCCGGCACTGCTATCGTGCATTTATATCTCCGCACGCAAGAGAAGGAGACAGTTTATATGCCATATCACAGGGCAAAAAACAACAGCCAGACGTTCCACCAACGGACCGGCTGACTGTTAATTATTTTCGTGGTCTTAAATGGTGTCTACGAACTTCTGAGAGTTCCCAGGACACGTTTTAAGTGCTTCAATGGTAAATTGTAAGGGTTAATACGTTACGCCCTATACGGGGCAAATACCATTTAACCCATGGATGGAGAGATAGTAGGATCACCTCCTTCCTACTCTGTGGTGTAGTCTTCAATAACCGGAATACCGTACTCAATGGCACAGGTATTCTCGATTTTGCACCCCCTGGCCTCCTGCCAGCCTTTAGCAAAGTAGGCGATGTCTGCTCCAGCCAAAAGCTCCAGGGATTTCCCTAAGAACCAAAGGGGCTTTGCATCCACCGGAGCTTCCTGGAAAAAGGAATCAATAACCTCTACCGGCTCTCCAATCTTTTGCTCTGCGCTCTTAATGGCTTTCTTGCGTTCTGCCAAAATATCTTCATCGGATTTTCCTTTCATTGGCTGAGAAATAAACAGTTTCTTCATAGTCTCGTTACCTCCTTATTTTGCTTTCTTATTCGCCCATACAGCTTTTCCACTGACTGAGCGGTTAAATGATACCAAGTTACCGTTGCCGTCATGTACGGCTGATACCTGCGTTCTGGCGGTATCTACGCTTCGTCCGGTTTGCTTGCAGAAATCCTTCATCTGCGATTCGCTTCTCTTTCAGCTTCACAGATTCTTTCTGGAACTCCTCTCGAAGTACGCCCTGTCGACTTCTGACTGAACCGTCTGGATATACGAATCATAGGCGGCCAGGATTCTCTTATACTCTCTGACCGCCCGTTCATATTCACGCTGCTTCTGCATACACTCATACTCCGTAAGAAGGTTCCCTGCAAACGAATACTTCGGTCTGCTGTAATCCTCCAGATCATCTTTCGTGTATGCCGGTTTGGAAATTCCCGGCCAGTACGGATAGAAGCTATGTCTGCAATTCCAACCGCACAAACCGGCTCCCGTTCCATATCCGGTTGCCTCGTAGAAGTTCTCATACCCCGGAGCTGTTCCCTCAATCTTGAACAACTTGCCCTGCCAAACTGAGTGTGAGGGTCTGGCTCCTGCATGAGCTGTTGTCTCGTAATACTCAGCTCCAAGCTCCGAAGCATACAACTCTGTCAGCTTTCCGGCGGTCTGATTTACTCCGGTCAGCAGGGAAGTTCTGATTGCCGTATCCAGCTTTGAGATATACCCACTGTCATACATGACCGATGTTCCTTTGACTGCTGCATCCCGGATAGCTTGTCTGATTGCCTCCTGGTACGAAAAAAAGCACCGGACGTAACCTTCATATAGGCTGCGTTCAGTGCCTGTATATACTCCTGCTGTGTGGCTATTGCCGTTGTCAGCGTGAGATTTCCCTATCTCTCCCTGCACTTCTCTGCGGCGGCCTCCATAGTTCTCTGCATCGCTCCAGAAAGAACAATATCAGATGTTTTCAGCTTTCCAGCTTGCAGTAGCGGCTTTGCATCCTGCAACATCCCGGTCAAGCCTGCATCCCGGAATAACCGCAATATTTCTGTATCGGATTTTCCAGTCAAAACCCCGACCTCCCGGATTACATCATTCATCAATGCTCCGGACTGCTTTGCCTGCTTCAACTGCCACTCGGCTGTTGGTGTGATTCTTCCGGTCTTAGCTATTCTTCGTGCCACGTCTCGGATGATCTGCTCATTCAGCACATCGCACATTCCAAGATACCCGGAAGAAAAGCTATTCAAATATTCCGGTGTCAGCACTGCTCACACCCCTATTCTTCCGTAGGGAATCTGGCTACCGGCTCCGGCATCATGTTCTTTGCCTCTTCCTCCGAACATCCAAAATACCACGCAAGAAACGCTTCTGTTTTCAGCTTTCCGGCAACCACCATGGACCATCTACGCTGATACTCAGCTTCTGTATCTTCCAGAACTCCATCGCCCCAGTTGCAGTTCAGCTCCGTTTCTCCGTCTGGAACCATATCATAAAGCAACGCCAGAACTCTCATGGCGTATATGATTTTCTCAAATCCCTTATGCCATGCGTCCTGCATCGCCGTTACCGTATGGTATGACCTCTGCTTTGATACTCGGATTTCGTATGCCGTCTTCTCAATGTCCGTTGGTTCAGACAGTGTGCCGTAGGCAAGACCAACCAGGAACTCTATTTTCATTAGCAGCTTATTCAGTCCCTGGAACAACGCTTCGTGGCGAATCTGCGGTGCATACTCTTTCAGCAGCCCTTTGTTAGTTCCATCCGCATTGTCGAAGTCAAATGTCTTGAACATCCTTTCCTGTCCTGCCGGAAGAACCGGCTTTCCATGCTTATCTGTCTGGAACAACTCAGAATCGCCCAGGATAGCAGCTTCTGTGGCTTTATACTCCCACAATACACGCCCGTACTGAATGTCAGCTTGTTCTATTATCTCTGTAGCTCTGGAGAACACTGATACCCCCAATGGCGAATCCGTATCGATATTGTTTGCCTTTGGTACTTTGATGTACGCAAAAAGTGGCTTGTCGATGTTACCGATAATTACCGGCTCTTCCGACAGGCCCGCCCATTCATCCACCTCAGACAGTGGTACTTCTTTCCGGAATCTATCCCTCACAGCATAGGTCCCATCATCGTTGTACTGGTAAATCTCCTCAGATTTGAACGCCTTGTTGATGATCGTATAGGTCATTCCCGTAAGCTCATGGTATTCAAGCCGGGTATACAGGTAATCTCCCATCTTCTTTCCTTCCACGAACACCGCCGCCGTTATTTCTCCCTTGTTATTGAACGCACAGGGAAGAAATCCACCGCTTTCACAAAATCCAGCTCGATTGCCGTTGGCTTTCCGTTTTCGTCTATGTTCGTCACGAACGGCTTCACTGCAATAGCCCCACCTGCGCAGTACATCTCAACAAATTTGTTCAAGTCCGTAAGCTGGTCTTTCAACTGTTCATTGATGAAAGCAGCCATCGGACTGCCAGTTACCTCCATGCTGAACTCCGTTAGTATCAGCCTGGCAAATTCCTCCGAGATCGCTGCCGGCAGATTCAGAGGAATCACATTGTCTTTCCACCTCTCCAGGTCGGTTCATTCTTGTACATGTTGTGCCACAGCTCTATGGCATTCTGCATTACTCCGGATTCGCATATATCAACGCCCAGGGCTTTTTCCACACTGTTATTCGGCACCAATCTTCTCAACACCTTTCTCAATATATTTGCAATTCTCAATCAGTTCACCCCGTCTTCTTAATGAATTTCTTTATCCTCTTCTCGGAGCTGTACTCCATCGCATCCAGGGAGTCGATGTCGCTGGTTCCATCGTCCAGACGTTCCAGTTCCATGTTCTTCGGATTCCAGACTGCCATGCTGATAGCTTCGAGAACACTTTCACAATCTGGCGTAAAGAACACACGCCCAGTTGCTGAGAGCGTGGTCATTGTGAAGATACGGTCTGTAATCTTGCACTTGGCAGCATTCGTGACATTGATATTTCCCAGTTCCGCCTCAATCATAGCTTTCTGCAAACCTCGTTTCAGCACCAGTTCCGCAGAATCGCAGTACACATTCGTAATGAATCCGTACCGGTCCAATATCTTCTCAACGAATTTCATAAACATCCGGTTCAAATCATCGGGGTCTGTTCCGTCTGCATCGTGCCATTCAGAGGACAGCACATACAGTTTCTCATATCCCTGGGTAATTCCAGACGCAACAAAAGCGTGGCCGGAGCCGTTACCTCCGAAGTCCACGCCTATATTCAGCTCTATGAACTCTCCACGTTTCGCCATGTCAATCGTCTCTTCCAACGGCACGATGTACTCATCGTCCTCCGCCGCTATGGAAGTTGCCAGCTTAACGTATATCAGGCCTTCTGCAATACTTCTCTTACCTTCAATATCTCGATGTACCAGATGCTGTCCTTGTCATACTGGCTGACAATCTCAGCTATTCTCTGCTTCGGGATGTTGATATTCTCGAAGATATTGAAATGCTCGTAATTGTAACCACCAGAAGCTCTCCCTTGGCCGCTTTCAGCGTATTTGTCAATGTAATCAACGTATATCGCTGCCTTAGGATGGTCTGGGTTCAAGTCCCAGAAGATTTTTCTGTTCTTGGCTGCCAGTTGTCGGTTGAATGCCTTTGATGGTGTTGTCATGATGCAGGTTGATCTCGGTTGCAATCCACATACCGTATGAGTTGCCTCGGATTTTCTTGTAACTATCGGACGCTGCACCTCCGGCGAAGATTACAATCTTGTCTTTGTACCCCGTATCGGGCCATTTATCAGCAGGCAGTCATTCCCTTTGTACTGAGTCCACCTGCACTGCCCACGAAATATATACTCAAGACCGAACCCATTAGCATCTCCAATGTTCAGCTTAGCATTCGCCATAGTCGAACCAGTCGCCAGGTGGATTCTATCCTTCGTCGTTTTTAATTCGTGAGCAAATGCGAAAACATTATCTACCGTCTTACCGGAACGAACAGCACCTTCCAGGATATTGTAGGTACTGTTCACACAATTTTGATATACCGCTTGTGCTTGTCGCTGAAATTGAACCCTATACGCTTACGCCTGTTGACCTTGACATACGGGTTGGATAAGCCCTTATTCTTCGCCGCCATAAATGTCGGCTTCGATACCCTCCATGTCTTCTATCTCGTAAAGACCAATTCCTGCTTATCTCTCCAGATGTCCGGCCTACGATTCTTCAACCAGAAACAGCACGCTCCTACGTCCGGTATGATGTCCTCTTCGGTCTCAACCGTCTCTATCTTCGCAGGCTTGGTATTACCGTCTTTGTCCATCTCAATAATTTTCCGGGTTACTTTTGTTTTCTTCTTACTTCCTTTTGCTCGCTTATACAGACTCAGTTCGACTTCTGCATCTGCATACTCTTTTCCGGCGGCCAGAGCCTCTGCAAACTCCGGGTAATCCTTTTTCCAACGGTTGATTGTTCTCGGAGATACCTCGAATGCGTCAGCTAAATCCTCATCCGTACCGCCTCTCATGCACATTACCTTGGCAATTTTTACGAATCTCTCATCATACTTCTGCTTTGCTGCCATTCAACCGCCTACTTCCTGCCAGGTAGTCAGCCGCCCAGTATTCAATCATCTGCCATTTGTTCTTACTGGTAATCGTGCCGTCCTTCTCTGCTTTTTTCAGAGCTTTCTTAATCACTTCTGCAGATTCTACCGGAATGGCAGCACTGCCAAATACTTTCGCAAGATACGTCCAGTCCATGTCCGGGTCAAAACCTGCATCGTCCATTTTCTCATTTGCAGCATCAATCATGGAGTGGACTGCCGCCCCTACATTTCGGATGTCCGTAAACTGCTGGTACTTATCCAGTGTCTCCACGAATTTCTCGCACTGCTCATAGGCAGCAACGCCGATAATCTCCGCACAGCTACCATTCAGATTCTTCATCAGTGCGTCCAGGTCTCTGATCTGGTTCGGAAGGAACGCAAACGCAATGGTCTTGAAATCAAACTGAACCGCCGGAGTATTCAGCTTATCAAACTGCTCTAACGGTTCTTCCAGAATCTCTTTTCCAATATAGCTCTCCATCATATCATCGACGTTATCCATCAGCTTCACAATCTCTCTCAGCGTACTCTCATCATCAAATCCAGAGAGTGCATTGTGAGCCAACTGCTTAGAAGCTGCCTTGCTTTGGGTCAGCCCACTCTTATCCAGGATAACGATAATTTCTTTCAGACCTGCTTCTCTTGCACTCTTTACTCTGTGATGCCCGGAAATAATCTCCAGTTTCTCTCCCATCAATGCAATTAACGGCAAGCTCTCCAACTGCCCTCTGTTCTTGATGTTCGCTGTGAGCTGGTCCTGCATCTCGTTTTTCATTATCCTGGCGTTGATGTCCTGCTCCTTAAGGTCGGCTAACTGCACCTTCGCAATATACAGCTCCGTACCCATGTCATAAATTATTTCATATTTTGCTTTCTGCTCTTCTGCCACTGTCTTTCCCTCCTTAACCATTCTTCCAATGTTTCCTGCTCTGTTCGGTCAGCCAGCTCCGCTTCGTATGTCAGCTTGAAACCGTTATTCTTATCCTTCTGCCGGTTTACCAGCTTCATAATACCCCGGACTTCTTTGTTCTCCGGATACTTCGTCAGCATGGCAGTCCGGACTTTCGTTACCTTCTCACGTTCCAGATCGTCCAGGAGCGTTTCTGTGAAGCAATGGTTCTGTGCCAACATATACAGTAGTCTACCGAGCCGATACGTGGTGTGTGGGACCTTCATAACGTACCAGATGAAGAGTGATGTAGCTTGCATCTTTGAAATCCCAAATACGCCCGATACCATCCCGTCAATCAGAACAGCTCTATTGAACGTAGCCGATGAACCAACAAAATTATGCGTCCATAGCTGTCTGTAATACTGTGCCTCTGCTGCCTTAATGGAGATGATCTGTACCTTGCTTTTCTCCGTTATCTCGTAATCTCTCGGCAACATACTACAGGCAATCGGTGCCAGCTTACTTTCGGAAGGTCTTTTGATTTTTCTTCCCTCTGCCAGTGCCGCCGCTTCTTCTCCTCTGTTCGAGGTAATGTAGCTGTTCAAATCTGCTCTTGTACCGGCTCTTGCAAATATCGGCTCTCCTACAGCCTCTCCGGTTCTTTTCTCCTGGTAGCAAACAACCAGAGCATTCGCATTCATGCACCGGTCAAACAACTCAACGTGTCCTGTTTCCGGGTCGAACAGCTTATACTCTGGTTCCTTCCAGGTCATTTTCCCCTGGGTGTCATAGAACTTCTCATAGCCGGAGAAGTAGGTCGGCGGATTGGCAATAACCAGCGTGTGGGGATCATCAAGCACCTCGTCCAGATGGTCCCACATATCCAACGGTCGGTACGTCATACCGTACATTTCCTTCTTGATGTTCTCTAAACTCTGCCGGATATGCTCAATGTGTTCCTCTCTTCTGTCTCTCAAATCTTTCAGCAGATTAAAGAAATACTCGTTACCGGCTGTCTTCGATGTTCTCAGATACATCTGAGCATACAGAGCAACCGCCGGGTCCAACAGCTCCTCATCAGAAAAGCCTTGGGCGTGTATCTCCAGTTCATCAAGCGGCTTGCCTGTAATGGCGTACCCCATAACCGAACTCATCATAGACACATCGCTTGTCTCAATCTGTTCCGGCTTATACCCGTTCTGGATTGCCAAGTTGCTCATGGCGAATGTTCCGGCACATGGCTCTACGAACCTCGTATACCCGTTCTTCGCAGCATTCTTTATCAGATTTACCAAGTATCTTTGCTCCACCGTACCCAAGCATCCTAAGAACATCTCTCCTGGGTCTCTGAAAATGCCATTGCTTATCAACTCTCCCTTCTCTCGTTGCATTAAAAAGGCACCGTACCCTTTCGGATGCGATGCCGTTGTTTTTGGACCGGAACCCTGCGATGAACAGGACCTTAACTATGGAATAGTCACGTGCTACTTACACCAGTTCCGGATATTATATTAAAGCGCCCATACCAAACAGACTCATTTGCTGGTAGCCATCATCCGGCTTCGTCTGCACTTCGGGCTTCTTACTTGCTGTTGATACTTTCTTTCCCTTCGGGGGATTCGGGTCTGGAAGTTCTTCAATAATCTCTCCAGTGTTCTCCACCCACCACTCAGCAAAAACAGTTCTGTGACACCAATCTTCCGGGATTCTCACATCCTCGTAGCACAGGAGGACTAAATCCTTTCCTTGCTCTGCTGCGTCACGTTCCATCTTCATAACCATACTGATGATTCTGTCTTTACCTATGCCGTTCAGCTTCTCGTAATAGGCTTTCTTGAAATCTTCCAGGTCCATTCTCAGCATATAACCTTTCGGTGCCAGTGAATAACACTGGTTCTCCAGTCTGTACGCCAGTTTGAATTTCGGCGTCCCGATGCTGATTCCTACGCAATAATATTTGCCATCTGCAAGCTCTTTGTTGCTATATCTGCTCGTATAAATTCCCATTGTCTGTCTGCTCCTTTTCCCTTGAAAAACCGTTGTTTTCCATACTTTAATTATACCAGATTACCTACCTAAGTACAGGGGAATACAAGCTGTTTACCGTTTTTAAGAATCCCTTCCTCCGGCTTTACGGTCCGAAGACCGCTCAGCCATCTGAGAAGGAAAAGTCGATTCACAGTGCTCCATTTTTATGGTGTGACATATGGGCTTTTGGCACTTACTACGTTACCACAGGTATTTTACCCTCGTCAATTCCATATTTTTACTGTTTTTGAACCCAGTTTTCTCACACACCCAACAGGTATCACAGCTATGATTTTGCAGGCGTTCCCGATATCCTTATAGACAGTCTTCTCACTCACACATTCCTCACTCGCAATCTGAGCAACCGTCTTTTCTTCCTCCGCTATGTAGTATTCGTACACTTCCCTGTAACACCGCATAGCTTCTGGCTTTTTCGATGTTTCGCACTCCTCCCGGTACGTCTCAATCGCACGCTCTATCCGGTTGATGTAATACATATTCTCCGCCCTGCGTTTTTTCTTCTTTCTCTACTACGCTTTCCTGGCTATTGATATGTGCCGAACCCATCAAATCTCTTAGGAACGCCCACCGTTTTTCTACTTTCTCGCCTTCCGTAAATTCTTCATCTTCCGGGATTTCCCTTTTCAGTCTACGGTAGTCTGATAACAATTTCTTGCTTCTTTTTACCTTGTCAGCGTTACTCTGCTCACGTTTTTCGGTCTTTTTCGCTCTTCTCTGCACATTTTGACCGCTTCTCTCGCAGATATTTCCGCTATCTGTGTCAGTTCTCTCCCTGTTACCTGGTAGATTCTGTTTCCCTCCAGACTCTCCGTTTCCACAGGTACGATTGCTAACAGTTCCTGCTCACTCTGCCTTTCCATATACCGCCATACCTCCTTGACTTTTCTTGCTCTGCTCCATATAATGAATCTATCTACGAACATTTGAGGAGCTGCCGTGGGGGGGTTATGGCGGCTTTTCTTTTAATCTAAAATCTGTAACCTCAAGTGCTACATAGCCTTCCTGCAATCCGATAAAGTCTCTTAGAACATATCTTACTACCACTCCGATTTCTCTTCCGCTGTATTTGATGTTGTCCCATTCTTTCAGAATCAGCACATCTCCCACCTGGAAGTCTCTGTCATTCTTCCGGATTTCAAACAGTTTGTTGCCCTCTATCGTTTCCTGGAAATATTTTGGGTATGTCTTCAGCTCGTGTGTCATGCCCTACCTCCTGTACTTCTTGCACGAAGCGAAGTGCGAAATATAGCCTGCTCCATCTCCACGCTCGCCTACCAGGATTCTTCCTGTCACTACCTCTCCGTCCGGCGTGACAATCTTCTCTTTCCCGGTACTGTCCTTCTTGTAATTATGCAGTGCCATGTCTACCGGCATATTACTTTCCAGACCGCATCCGCACCCACAGGATTCTTCTACCGCACTGGCGGCACGTTCCTTCGCTTGCCCTGCTGATCACAACCGCACCTTCTTTCCCTTTCCTGCTGTTCCGTATCTCAAAGCCTCATTCAGAACAGCGACCATCTCCGTAATGCTTACTGCTATTGCCTGGTTCCTGTTTCTGTCATTGATGCTTACCATACCAGTCTGCAAGCTGGCCTTGATTCCGACATCCGTTACTTTCTGATGCAGGATTCTCTTCTCTTTCTGAAATACTCCGGTTCCTTTGACCTTCGTATATGTACCCTTCGTCTCAGCGTACACTCCATCCATCGGCCCTTCCTTCGAGTCTGTAACATGCCCTATGATAAAATCACTCATACCGTTCCTCCTTTACTCCGGTAACGATGTTTCAGTTACCTGCTTTGCCCCTATGCTGCTTAATTTCTTCAACACCTCCGGGATATTCATTCTTTCAATCGTGTCTTTCGCAAGGTTTTCTTTCAAATTCTGTTCCAGTGATTTTATCAGAGATTCCTCTACCTCTCTCTTAGCATTCGCAATCAGCTTTTCAACCTTCTTTCCAAGTTCCTCTTCCAGATACTGACTCGTGAGCAGACCAGCAGCGGATAATTTTCTGTCACTGGAATAACTTGCAATGCGGCCGTCCCTGTCATATCTCTTTTCCGTAAGGAACAGTTCAAATCTCTCTCCCACGTATTCAGACAGGGGCTTGTACGTTACTTCATCGCTCCAGGTGTTTTTCTTTCCGGGATAACAATCTTTCCGATCTTCTCCTCACACACGTTCGCAATGAACTGGTCTACGGTTGCCTGTATCGTTTCTTCTGCCTCCAGAATCTTCTCTGCAATTTTATTATCCACTGCCTTAACAGCTTCATTCGTTGCTTTTCCAGAAGGGCGTTTTCCACGCCCTTCACAATCCGTTCTCTTAACTCATCATCGATGGAGTATGCCTCTTCATCCATCCAGTCAAGTTCTACCTCGATATTAAATTTTGCCATTCGACTTTTCCTCCTGTTTCTGTTTTCTGCTTCTGCCGTCATTCTTTGGAAAACGCAAAAGCCCTTGCACCTGTCCGGCGGCACTCCGCATGATTTACACGATATGAACAATGACCCATCTTCTTTTCTCGGTCTTTTATCCATGTATTATCCCTTCATTTCCTCTTCAACCTCTGCTCCGCACCGGCAACAGATATTCTGGATTGGCTCACCCAGTTCTCCTCTGAAAATCTGGATGTTATCCATGTGGATTACCGCTGTACACATCGGGTCATAATGCTCTGCCAGGAAATGCTTGATAGGGTTCCGCCGCTGCCTCGAACTCCTTCATCAGCTTTTCAGCCTTTTCCTTCTCTTCCTCTTCCGGATGCAGAAGTCTCTCATAATCCGTCCAGCGTTCATCAATGTATCTTCTCTCCAACAGTTTTCTCTTTCCATCTTTCTCAATAACAACCTGGCTCCCTTCCACTGCCAGGATTCTTACTGGCTCGTCCATATACTTTTCTCTATCGAAAGTCGGTACAGGAACCATAAAATCTAAGCGAAACGCACGTTCCATTTCCCATGGCATTACCTCACGCACCTTATCTGTTCTGATTGCCATTCTGCCTACTAAATCTCTTAAATTCATTTACTCTTCCTCCTCTGGTTCATCATATCCATACTCATCATCTTCGGTGTCGGTTTCATCTTCCTCAGTGCCACTTGTAATCTCTGTACCGTCCCCTGCACCGTCTAAATCGGTTTCATCAGTAAATTGTGTATCTTCCGGGTTATCGCCCGTAGAATCGTCATATACGCTCTCGTCTGCATCCTCGTATTCTTCCACCGGACCAGGAAGGGCGTGTTCATCTGCTACCTCTCCCGGAAGTTCCGGATGTTCGATGTACTCCGGACCATTATCCGGCTCAATCCCTGCCGGTCGCGGTTCCGTCACATCTCTGTAGTCAGCATCGAAAATACTTCTCTGTGTTGTATCGGCTACCGGCCTGCATCTCGTACTCCCCGGTCTCCTCATTCAAGAACAGTTCCATCTCGGTATCCAGATTGCCCTTCTTCATATCTTCAACTTTCATCTGGCTTGTTACCTTATGGCTGAACTTTGGCTTCGCAATCTCTCTGCTTTCTCCTGGAATGTTTGGATTGTAATTCGGCACATACTCTCTCACGAGCGATACATCCAGTTTCAGTGTCAGCGTTCCTTCCTGGCATTCCTTTTCCTGCATATTACCGAGTAGTCTCTGTAATACGAAATTCATATCTCTCTTCATGTCATTAAAGGTATCGCCATCAAAATTCAATTCTTTCACAAAATCACTCATCCTACTTACCCGCCTTCCCGAACTGGATATTATGTTCTTTCATGTACTCCTGCAAATCCTTCAACTGCTGGAGTGTGCCAATCGCATAGAAGGTTGCCTTGTATTTCTTCTCCTCCGGAAAGCTTCTTTTTCGGCCGGCTTTTCTGCAGGTTCCTCACTCTGCACATCGGCCGTCTTATCCGGAACAGGTGCATTGTAGCCAGATTCCGAAGCTCTTTCCTCCTGGGCCTGCTGTTCTGCCAGTGCTTTTTCTCTCTCCGCACGTTCCGCAGCGATTCTTTCAGCCTCCTGGCGTCTGCGCTCCCTCTGCTTCTTTGGCCCTGGCTTCTGCTTCGACTCTCCGGCGTTCCTCTTCCTCTGCTTTTCTCTTGCGGTCTGCCTCCATCTGCTCTTCAAACTTAATCAGACGAGCATTCTCAGCCATAGCCTGGGACATATCGAGTGTTCTCACATATACATCCTTCGCATTCAGTTTGTACTTGCTATCCAGTGCATCAATAGCCGCCAGGTCGCTCTTTACTCTCTGAATCTTTTCCTGGATTTCGGTTGCCGCCTTGCTTTCCTTGAAGCTCACGTTCAGATACTGTGCCTCGAACACTCGCTCAAAAGGAAGAACCTCTGCCAGCTCTCCGATTGCCTCAGTATATACATCCTGTAGTCTGGCTTTCTTCTCCTCTTTTACGCTGTTCTCATATTCCTTTACTTGCCCGTCAATGATGCTGATCTGCTCCTTGATGAGTGCCGTTACATCCTTCAAGTCACTCTCGAACACTTCATACGGCTCCATGCACTTTTTCTTGACGAGCTTTCTTCTGTCCTCAATCTCATTGAGCAGTTTTCTAAGGGCGGCTCTGTCATTCTTCGCATCCGATACCGTATCTTCCGTATACACCAAGCCCTGGTATGCTGCCACAATGCTTCTGACATTCTCCTCCAGCTCTGCTTTGTTCCAGTCAATCTTCTGCAAGAACCCGTCTTCCGTTGGATTTACTAGTCTTATCTCCATTTTTTTCATCCACTGTGAATTTCCTCCTATTCTTCCTCTGACAAATTTATAATCGTCACTTCTACTCTCGGATTCTCTGAGTAGAACTTCCGGCACTGACAGTCAACAATCTGCGTATCATCGTAATATGCCAGGTTGTTGAGGCTGTCAGCGATAATCTTTACCACGTTATCCATATCCGGTTTCTTAGTCGGGCGTATCTCTCCGGCCAGCATCGCAGCTCTTTTTTTCTTCGATGCCGACTTAGGAATCCGGTAGTACGCCTTAATCCGCATATCCAGCATCGCCTCTTTCGGAAAGTTCTCTGTCCCGTAGGTCGTCTGCCATTCCAGCTTTACCAGATTTTCATAGGACACCGTATCTTTCGGGGTTATGGCATGGCCGGTCTTCGTATTGAATCTCGGTCTGCCTTTTCCTTTCGGCTCCCCGTACACCGTAAACTTCGCTTTTTTCATGTCCGCCTCCTACTGACTTCCCAGGTTGCTTTCCTCAAGCATGGCCTGGATGCAGTACCAGCTACTCTTCTTTCCTTCTCTCGCAACCTTGATATGCCGGGTTGTATAACCGTTCATTACCAGGATTCCTGCAATAGTCCGTCTGTCCTCCGCATTGAAAATTCTCAGCGTGGCGTCCGGCTCAAACTGTTCATCCGCTGTTTGCATACCGAATAGCTTCGCCGGGTGGATTTCAGGGTTTCCGCAATTTTGATGAGGGAGGATGCCGGGATGTCTACTCTGCCTTTTTCGTAATCCGCTACCGCTGACTGGCTTTTGCCGATTGCTTTTCCCAGGTCCTCCATCGTCATATTCTTTTCTGTCCTGCAACTCCGGATATTCGCTCCAATCTCTGCCATATCCATATCTCACTTCACCTCCATATCACACCTTCCCCTGCAAGTTCCGCATGACCTGTTGGAACTTCGCCCTCGTTTCCTCAGACATTCCAGGTTCCGGTTCTGTTTTTCTTCTGCCTGTTTCTTAGCTTCGGCGCAGGCTGCTCTTTCTTTTCCAACTCCAACGCATTGTCTCTCATGCTGGCAATCAGCAACCGGATTGATTCCGGCAGCTTTTTCTCCTCGCTGATTCTCTGCACTGTTGTCCTGTAATTCCGGATAAAATGAGACTGCTCTACCGTCTCAACCCGTTCAGAATCCATCAACGCCCACTCTTTCAGATTTGCCGCACTTCCTACGGCTCTCTGGCAAGCCTCCGGCAGTTTCTCAAATTCTTCCACCGAATGATACCCGGAATTTCTGACCGCCTTTCTTACCAAAGACCATGCCTCCAACTCACTCATGCTGCTATCCACGCTCTCAACAATCTGCGTTGCCTTTTCTCTGATGTCTGCTATCGTTGGCGGAAACTTCTCTGTCAGCATATACTTCTGGATTGCTACGTTGGCCTGCTGATACGGAATATCTTTCAGCAACTCAAACCATACATTGAAAGCATCCTGGTCTGGAATGAATGTCGGCTGTGCGTATACAGCTTTCATTCCCTTAACAAGCGTTTTGAACTCCTCTCTTGTCATTACCAGTTGTCTACCTCACTCACTCTATTCTGAATCCGGTCCCCGGCCGACCTCTGCGGAATCTGCGTCATTTTATCCCAGATAATGCCTTTCCAGTTATTTGACATACACTCCTCAATCAAATCGCACACCCGGCCTTCTCCAAATTCTGCTACTTTCTTCTCTACCTGCCGGAGAAGAGATTTCATGCCCTGCTCTTTGTAACCTTCCTTGCGTTCAATCTTGTATGTACACCATTCACGCATCTTTTCTCTGATTTCTCCGCCGAGTGCGTAATCCGGAACCAGACGCTCATAGAGCTGCATCGTGTCTTCCTTCTTTACCGTTGCCTTTTTCGGCTTCGGCGGCTTTTCTACTGGTGGCTTCTCCTGCTCCGGTTCCTGCATCTCCGGAATCAATGCCTCCGGTGCCTGGGAACCGCTCAGTTTCTTCTCGTCCTGGATGCGGCGATAATACTTCCTCTGCCGGTCCGCCTCTGTAGAACTCTGCCCGATGAAATTCTGAATATCCATCATGTAGATTGCACCGTTATCCAGTACCTCTACCAGCTTCAACTGTTCAAAATTTTCATCGCACGTTCTACCGTCCCTACCTGGTGTCTCGTAATCGTTGAGATCATCTCCAGACTGTACGGGATGTAGTCCTTGTACATCAGCCGCCCTTCATTTTTCAAGCTCCGCAGGTACATCTTCATGAGTATGTCGCTGTACAAATACCCATCTTTCATCCCCTGGAGAAGCAGCATTTCATCAGAATCGAAGAAATCCTCCTTCAATTTCAAGTAGTAGTATTTTTTGTTATCTGCCATCTACTCACCGCCTAAATTCCGGCTACCAGGTTCGTAATTGAAATCGGTCTCTTCAAAACCTTTGTATGCCTACAACAATCGCACAATTCGCATCTGTCCGGCTCAACCTCTCCATTCTTAACTCTTAGGATTCTCGGCATATTCATCTCTACCATGTGTTTTGCCTCATCAAGATAATTCTGTGTTACATGAATCACTTCGATGTTTGGCTCCTCTTCTTTTGTCCCTGCTGCAATGTAGAATGGTGGTCTCTCTCCGGTGTTCTGGTACACAATTTCCTGGTATATCGCACCCTGGATATCGTAACCCCAGTACCGCACGAAATCTAAATAGCCGATGTCTTTTACCCACTCCAACTTAGTGATTGATGCCATAACCTTAAGGTCCGTAATCGCAATTCCTCTCACGAAGCTGTCAATTTTGATTTTCCATTCTGCCCCGAACAGCTCTCCAGTCATAATGACCTGTTTTTCTCCGCTCATATACTGCATAAACAGTGGGTCTCTCTCCATTCTGGCGATGATTCTCTCTGCCTGCTTATAATTCGCTTTCAGCTCGCCTTTCTGAGTGAAGATTTCCGGATTCGCTTTCTTGAACTCTTCGAGCGTTCCTTCAAAGTAGGAATCCACATAGGACCCCACCAGAAGCGGCGTGGTCTTTTTCTGTGCCCACCGTTCTTCCAGCTTCTCAATGGCCGAAAATTCACACGCCATCTTTCCGTATGTTCCTGCGAAATCCTTATACTGGGACACACTCATATACTTCTCGTTCGCTTCTTTGCTATAATAATTCTCTGCCGTCAAAACCATATGCCACTACCTCCTACGCCTCTTCCAAAACCATTCCGTCAATAACCGGCTCTGCCTGCTTCTGGGCTTTCATCGCTGCAAAAGCGTCTACCGGCTTATCATTCTCCGGCAACAACGCCTGTCCTGCTGTTGCTCCCGGAAGGGACTGCTGATTGAATACCGCATCCCCACCATCTTCGTAGGCTTTCTGCTGCTCTATATTGTCAAAGTCCAAATCAATCAACTTGCACAATCTTCTCAATACCGTTTTCTTGTACATCTCACCAGTGCTGCTTTTCCATGCCTGGCTGTCTTTTGCTTTAGAGTATGTGTTTCTGACATTTTCGATGTCTTCCGAACTCATCGTGTCATACATCATCGAACCATCTTCAAAAACCACAATAGCGAATGCTCCAATCATCTGTTCATTGGAAAACGGCTTCGGTCTGTACTTCACATTCTGTTTGCCTCCATCTACCTCTTCCATGAAGAAATCGCCCTGCCGTACTACTTTCGCAAAAATGTCTTTAATCTTATTTTTGCTGTACCGCTTTGCACAATTTGATCTCGCCTTTGTAATCAGTTTGAAAAGTGAGGTTTCCTCCATACGGGATTGCGTAACACTCTCCATTAAAAAAATCCAGTCCCAGATATGCTGCTTTCGCCAAGCAAACCGGGATAGTTTCTGGGTTGATCTTTTCCAACTGCTCCTTCTTCTTATTGTCTTTCATCATATCCTGGATTACCGTAATGCAATTCAGAATGAATCTCTGCTGATTAAAGCCAGCCGGTAACGCTTCTTTGTTTTCGGTCAGCTTCTTCGTCAGTCCGGTTTTTATCGTGCCGTACCACTGTTCTACGGTCATCTGTCCCATGTCCTACCTCCTATGCTTTTTTCCAGGCTCTCGCCCAGTAATTCAAATATTTCATCAATCGTCATGCCTTTTAAGCACTCCTCACACACATAACTTCCGCAGCTCTCATAGAATCTGTCGCCCGGATAAATTCCTTCCAGGCATTCCGAACAGATATGAACCTCTTTCGGTTCCGGAGCATTCGGGCATCTCGGATGGCAAGGATTCTGTCCGCATATCTCACACATCTTCCTCTTCCTCATCCGGCATCTCCAGAACACCAGTCACGCTCTGTATCATTTCCGGAATCCACAGTCTTGCAAGTATCGCCGCCGGAAGAATCAAATACTCTCCTCCAAAAGCTACCCTGCCTCTCTGCTCACAAGCCATCACGATACAGAAGCACTGGAAAATTCCCATGATGCTTATGTATTCTATCCAACCCAGGACTTCTGCCATATCCACTGCGTAGATTCTGCTCAGCTTCTTCCACAGAACTCTGTGCATCCTACGTCTCATAACTCTGTTTCTCATGCTGTCTGCCTCCGTTCAGTGAAAATTCCGATGTTAATTCCCTTGCTGGACTCAAATCTTTCTATCAGTTCCTCTTTACTTTCGATTCCGTAATCTCTTTTCAGAATTTCAAGCATTTTCTGTACGTCCATACTCACACCTTCTTCAAAAACTTTTCGCCTACGATTTTCAGTTCGCTGATGGACTCCGCAACTTCATCTAAAAAAGCCAGGATCTTTTTCAGCTCCGGCTTCTCCGTTTCGTCGATGATTCCATCTTCCGTAATGTCTACAAGTTCTTTTTTGATGCGGTTCAGCTCATCACAATCCAGCCTCTTCATCAGCCGAAGAGCTATCCCTTCCAGGCCTTTCGCTTCTGTTGCAACCGGAAGATAGCTGCATATCGGGCATTCATACTTGCAATACCCGGTTTTCAACTCCGGTGCATTATAGAGGTCCGCCATGAGAACAACCTTGTCTACCGGAACCACCTTCGTATTTCCAAGCTCATAGTCTGCGAGTGTCGAAACAGATATACCAAGCAGCTCAGCCGCACCTTCTCTGAGTATAGCCTTTCGTTGTACATTGCCGCCTTTTTTTCTGGCAACAAAATATGCATTTTCATTGCTTTTCGTAGGGCCTCTTCCCATTTCTTCACACCATCTTTCCTGTTACAATTTAACTGTCCTTAGAGGAATCCTGTTTCCCTTGATATTCCTGGATTCCGAGTGCACCGCTTATCACTTTCATAACCGGTGGCGAATAGCATCTGCCACAGATAATTGCATTCAGATATTGTGTAGAGTAGCCAGTCTTCTCAGCCAGCTCCCCCTGTGTTCATATCCAGGTCAATCATGGCTTTTCTTGCATCCATACACCAATCTCTGGTTGCTTCTTTCATGGACGCTGATGCCTTTTCGATATTGAGAAGGTCACTGATTGCACTTGCAATCGAATCCGAGTAAATCCGGCCATTCACAACTCCGGATACCCTGGTTCTTGAGTTGCCGATTCTCTCAGCCAAATCGTTGATAGACCAGCCTCGTTCAATCAGACCCTTCTTAACTTCCTTGCCCCAGTCAGTGATATTGCCCTGCATTATGCTTTTCCTCCTTTCTGATGGATTTTTGCATATGTAGTTTACTTTCTCGAAGTAAAATGATACAATTTAACGGTACAAACGTACACTACATACGCAATCACAAACTACTTATGCGATTTAGCACTTCCCATTTGCGAATCATTTGTAGCTTGTGATTGTATTGTAGCTCGAAAACTCGAATTTGTAAAGAGTTTTTCTTCGATTTCTCGAATTATTTTACGGAGGTGCTACATGGAAGCAATCGACAGAATCGAAACAGTTCTCGAACAGAGGGAGCAAACGCCTTATGCACTGTGCAAATTTCTTGGCATTAACCAGTCTTCCTACTCTACCTGGAAGGCTCGAAACACTCTGCCGCCAGCTAAATACATCGCAGACATTGCCCGGTTTCTGCACGTCTCTACCGACTACATTCTGACCGGAAAAGAATCTGCTTACACTGACGTCCAGACCGAAACTTACACCGATGATGAGAAGGAGCTGCTGAGTATTTACAAGGCTCTGCCAACAGAAAAGCGTTATGAATTTAAAGGGGAAATGAAGGGCTACCTCAAAGCTCTTGAGGAAAGCAAAAAATACCTTGACGATGAAAAAAGATTATCCGTTTAGATTGGTATCGTCATTTCAGATGATACCGGACAGGAGGGCTTATGGATTCAAAGAAATACTTTTTCCTGGCCTGGACCGAAGAACAACTGAATTGCGATGCTGCGGCTCTACTGCTCTATCTCTCTTCCTTCTGTTCTTCTCTGGAGGAAGGGCCTGCATCGCTGTCTGCCGGAACAATTAACAAAATAGCACACCTGCGGAAGAAACTCTCACTTTCGGTTCGTGAGTTCTTGCCGTTGGTCCATACCTATTCCGATATTCTGACAGACACCGACTGCCGCCGGGCGTTGGTCTTTGCTCTTGGCGGCAACATCCATGGCATAGCCTCTCTCTGCGAAGGGAGGATTCCTGCATGGAGCAATTAACATCCAATAACAAATTTACTTTTCATGGGGAAGACACCGGCTTGTCGGTAGTAGATTTCTGGTCCTGGGCTTACAGTGATCTGCTCAACAACACAGACCGGGGCGTACTTGCAGAATACATAGTACACAGTGCGTTATTCCCCCCCGATTCGAAAATGCGAACTGATTGGCTCCCCTTTGATTTGACCAGTCCTACCGGACAGCGAATCGAAGTCAAATCCGCTTCTTATCTCCAATCCTGGGATGAAGCGTACCACGAGCATATACAGTTCAGCATAGCACCTCACAGAGCCTGGGACCCGAAAGCCGGATATTCTCCGGACGTCAAGCGTCATTCTGACCTCTACGTTTTTTGCCTTTACAAAGCACTGACAAAAGACGTCTCGCCGCTTGCCCTGGAATACTGGGAGTTCTATGTGTTGCCTACCTATGTGCTCAACGAGCAAAAGCCCAACCAGAAAAATATTTCTCTTAATTCGCTGAAAGCTCTAAAACCTTACATAACGGATTTTGCCGGATTAAGGGATGTAATATTGAATTGCCCGACTAAAAGGGCGTAGAAATGAACATGCGCCGTTCTGTAATGGGACGGCGTATTTTTGGAGGAAAAATATGATTTCAAACAGTGCTGCCACTCACGCAAAAGTGGCTATCTACATACGAGTCTCTACACTGCATCAGATCGACAGGGACTCTCTGCCTATGCAGCGTCAAGATTTGATTGCCTACGCCAAGCTGATACTGAACACTGACGATGTGACAATCTTCGAGGATGCCGGGTACTCTGGCAAAAATACTATCCGGCCAGAATTTCAGAAAATGATGTCTCAGCTTCGGACCGGCACGTACACTCATCTCCTGGTCTGGAAGATTGACCGAATCTCCAGAAACCTTCTGGATTTTGCAGAGATGTACCAGGAGCTTAAAGACCTTGGCGTTACCTTCGTCTCAAAAAATGAGCAGTTCGACACCAGTACGGCTATGGGAGAAGCGATGCTCAAAATTATCCTTGTCTTTGCGGAGCTGGAGCGTAACATGACTTCGGAACGTGTCACTGCCACTATGATTTCCAGAGCCAGCAACGGGCAGTGGAACGGCGGACGTATTCCTTACGGCTACGATTATGACCCGGAAGAACAGGATTTCAGCTTCAACTCCGATGAGTACAACATCGCCCATCTGATTCATGACAAATACGAAGAACTCCGCTCCCTGGTTTATCTGGCCCGGTATCTGAACGAACATGGCTACCGGACTCGTGCCGGTAATGACTGGTCCCCGGTCTCTCTGGATATTATTCTTCGCAGCGTATTCTACTGCGGCGATTACCAGTACAACCGCCTTAAGGAAGGGGACCGGCAGCGTCCTAAGGATAAATCCGAATGGATTACCGTGAAAGACCACCACCCGGCCATCGTAAGCCGAGAACAGAAAGAACGCATCCTTGCACTCCTGGAATCCAACCGCAGGCTCAAATCATTTCGTAAGAGTGGCAAGAGCAAATACACGCACATTTTCTCCGGCCTGCTCATCTGTGGAAATTGCGGTCAACCTATGACCAGTTCCATTTCCACCATAAAGAAGACTACTGGCAGACGCTATTCTCTCTACTTCTGCCCTACGCACAGGAAAAGCAAGCTGTGGTGTACCGGAAAATCTACCTCAGACCCAATCGTTGGCGAGTTCGTCTTCAACTACATTCTCAATATGCTCAACGCTCAAAAGGCGTTCTCTCCAGAAACGAGCATACAGGAACTGGAACAGCAGCTACTCTCCGGCGATACTTTCTCTCCGGTGGCCGCCATTGTCCCGGACGGATTACATGATCTGTTTCATACGCTCCGCACCGGAACCATCAAGGAGAGGTCTTCGGAAAGACGTCAAAATCAAAACAGGCTCCGAGCCGCCATTGCAGCTATCAAAACTCAAAAAGGAAAAAGTCCGTCTGGAAAGAGCTATTGACCGTCTGAACAAGCTGTTCCTCTATTCCGAAAAAGCCATGTCGGAATCCGAATACCTCACTCAGAAGATTCAGCTTTCGGACTCCTTGGAAGAAGTCGAAGACAAGCTGGCGTTCCTGGCATCGGAAGGCAGCCTGCAACAATCTATCACTGATGATGAATTTATCGCCAAGGCAAGCAACTTCATACTCTCCCAGAAACTCACTGACCGAAACTACATCAGCTTTCAGTCTCTGAGTGCTACCGTCTCTCCGGAGGTCCTTGATTCTTTTCTCAGCAGTATCATAGACAACATCGTTTTCAAAGACGGGGCCGTTAACTCTATCACATTCCGCAATGGATTGTCTCACACGTTCATCTACAGAGAAAAGCCAGAGGTTTAATCGCCCCTGGCTTTCTTCATATCTCCATATTCCGTTGTATCGCTATTTTGTAGTGAATCGCTCTACAAAATCATCATTGCATCCCCAAAACTGAAGAATCTGTATCTTTCTTTTACAGCTTCTTCATATGCCGCAAGAACATGCTCCCTTCCTGCCAGTGCCGATACCAGCATTACCAGAGTTGATTCCGGCAGATGGAAATTTGTGATCAGCTCATCTAATACTTTAAACTGATATCCCGGATAGATAAAGATCTCTGTCCATCCGCTGCATGCTTTCAGCTTTCCATTTTTTCATCTGCGGCTGATTCGATTGTGCGACAGCTCGTTGTTCCCACAGATGACTTTACGTCCATTTTCTTTGCTCTGTTGATCTTTTCCGCCGCCTCTTCATCAATCATATAGAATTCCGAATGCATATGATGATTTTTCCACATCATCTACTTTCACGGGACGGAACGTTCCAAGTCCTACATGGAGCGTCACCCGGGCTATATCAACACCTTTTCTTCGATTTCTTTTAACAGTTCCGGTGTAAAATGCAGTCCCGCAGTCGGTGCAGCGGCAGAACCGGAATGAGCCGCATAAACCGTATTATACCGGTCTTTATCCTGAAGCTGATGGGTAATGTACGGAGGCAGAGGCATCTGTCCTAGCTGATCCAGAATTTCTTCAAAAATGCCATCATATTCAAAATGGATCAGACGGTTTCCTTCTTCTACGACTTCCATGACTTCTCCGACTAAAAGACCGTCTCCAAAACTGATCCTTGCTCCCGGTCTTGCTTTCTTTCCCGGTTTACAAGCGTTTCCCATACATCATCCGCACCCCTTTTAAGCAGAAGCACTTCTATCTTAGCTCCGGTCTCCTCTTTTACACCGATCAGTCGTGCCGGGATTACTTTTGTATCATTCAGCACCAGGCAGTCTCCCGGATTCAGATAGTCTGTGATCTCCCGAAATACGTGATGTTCTGTCTTTCCGGTCTTTTATCCAGCACAAGCAATCTGGAAGAAGAACGGTCTTCCAACGGATCCTGGGCAATCAGTTCCTCAGGCAGATCATAATAAAAATCACTTGTCTTCACTGTATTATTCCTTTTTTTCGCAGAGAATCTGCTACCGGCAGCTTCTCTTCTATATTTTTACACTTCAAGAATGCACCGCCTGCCGGTTGCAGACGATGCATTTTCTTTTTATTTTCGCGAACAATCTGAACTATTTTCTAAGCTCAATTCCAAGATCTTCAAGACCCTTCAGGATCTTATTCATGGCTGCCGTGATCTCTGCCTCTTCCAGTGTCTTATCTTTCGCACGGAATACGATAGAGTAAGCAACAGACTTAAATCCTGCTTTGATCTGTGCACCTTCGTAAAGGTCAAATAATTTGTAGCTTTCCAGGTGTGCCCCGCCTTTCTTTTCGATAACTTCCTCGATCTGTCCTACCAGGATCTTCTTGGGCACTACCATACTGATATCTCTTGTGACCGACGGGTACTTTGCGATCCCTGCATACTTTCTGTCAAATGTGGCATACGGTAAAATCTCCGGCATATCGATGACTGCCACGTAAGCATCGCTCTCCGATACCATAAGCATCTGCTACCTCCGGATGGATCTCACCAAGATATCCTACCACTTTTCCATCATAAATGATATTGGCCTGACGTCCCGGATGAAGATAAGTCTTTCCGGCATCCGGATCGTATTTTCTTTCTCATGCATACCGATCTTTTCGAAAAATTCTTCTACAACACCCTTCATTGTGAAGAAATCGCCATCTCCGTACATTCCAAGTGTAAACTGCATTC
>VOFB01000108.1_pt1 | contig 57656 bp, 73 predicted proteins | sample 5384141 | NCBI WGS metagenome assembly VOFB01 (sample SAMN12384721, study PRJNA508395) | human gut metagenome | isolation source: healthy gut A | host: Homo sapiens
GCTCTGTTTTCCCCTCCTTAAAGGCTGCCAGAGGGGGGCATTGAGATAAGTATCCAGAAATGTCTGTCGCTCTTTTTCATCAACAACAAGGGTGCCGATTCCCGCAAAAAATGTTTCCCGCACTTGTCCAAAAGTCTGAAAAGTGCAGAATCCGTGTGATCTATGATTTCGAGAATCTTATTCTGAGTGATGTTACAATGGCCTATAATCAAAGCGTTTGGCCCCGGTTCACGGTAGTGCTGCATGATCAGCTCATTAAATTGCTGCCGTAGCAGCTCCTGCTGGTTCCTCTCCTTCGTCATATCATGAAACCCGGCGTAGACTCTTTTCTCTCCTCCCTCGTTCTGAATCATAGTGAGGGTATTTTTGACCCAGATGTAACCCCCATCCCCTTTTTTACACGGTAGGTTATTTCACAATGGTTTTCTCCCCTGTCTACAAACCGGGCCATCTGGACATTCACTCTCTCCTGGTCATCCGGGTGCACTCCATTTAAGGCATTCTTTTTGTACAGGCTCCAGGCCTCCTTCGGTGTCATCCCTGTCATGGCCGCAAATCCATCTGATAAAAATTCAGGTACCAAACTGCCGTCTTTTTTATAACGGACCACTGCCACACCTCCCGGCAGGTTTTTAACCAGGGTCTGAAAATACTGCTCCAGGCGTTCCTTTTCCTTTTGTACCCGCGTTTCCTCCGTCACGTCCTGAACATACTTCACATAAGCCGGAATGCCGTTCCAGTCCGTGTCCCTGAATCGGGTACTGTAGTACCGGTCCGTTCCCCCACTGACATGTTGTGGGATTTTCCATCCGGGGCATGACTTTTCAAAGTGCAAAACTCGCAGGGAGACTCCTTACCGTGAAGAGCTGTGTAACATTTTTTTCCCACACAGTCCTTGTCCGCTCTAAAAAGAGTTTTTGACCTTCACATAGAGAAGCTCATAGGTTTTTTTGTCAATTACATAGATGCCGTCCACCGTCTCATTGGCAATGCTCTGGATGAGGCGGGTTTCCGCTGACATCCCTGTAAACACTGCATAGAACCCGATATCTCCCTGAGCTGTCTCTATCCTGCGCCCGTTTAGATGAACCCAGATCAGTTTTCCATTTTTATGGCGTATACGGTAGGAGATGTCTAAAATATTTCCTCTGTCCAGCGCAGTGCCGGCTGCCTCCATTACCCGCTCCCGGTCTGCCTCATACATGATATCGAGGGCATTATCTCCCGTCATTACCTCAAATTCATCTCTGGTATAGCCCGATAGCGCCGGGACCCCATCGGAGAAATATGTAGGTATAAACCGCCCCTCTTTTTATCAGGTAGCTGGCAATTCCACCGGGAATGGAATTAACCAGATGCTCAAGCCCCGTCCCCCCAATATCCGCGCTGTGTCCTATCAATAAATTTTTGTTTTTCTCCATCTCTATGGTATCCTTTCCGCAGGCAGTATCCACATTGTGGTCCTTGATATCTTTACTAAAAATGCCGGAAATGCTTGCATCCAATATCGCGCTCTATATAAATTGATTTTAACATGTAAGAGGAGAGAGTTCAACAAGATAAGATACTGAGCATACAGATCCACCTCCTGTTTCAAAACGTAGAAAACCCCCACATAGGACCTTTAAATTTCATTGTCCTATATGAGGGCCGCATATCACAAATTCGTGAGATTGCCCAGATTCTATCTTTTATCTTGCATGGTATCCCGCCTCTGCCTGAAATGGTAAAAAGCCCCAGCATACCCGCATCATTTCGGTGTTTCGCAAAAGCAATCCTGGTATGCTCCGCCAGCACGGGCTTTAAGTGCCGGTCAAGGGAATCCCGGATTCTTGGATACAGAAATTCTTCCTGCGCCATAATCCCGCCTCCCAGCACCACCACCTCCGGATCAATCACATAGCAGATATCGGCAATCCCTTTTCCCAATACCTCCGTCATCTCATCAATGGCCCGGATGCAGATGGCATCCCCTCTGCGGCTTCTTTAAAAATCCGTTGGCCGCTCCATTCTTCTTTTGGCCGCCCTTTCCTTCCAGCCACTTTTTTCAGTCAGGATACTGGCAGCTCCCAAAGTCTGAAAATCACTGTGTTCCATGTGCAGATAACCGATTTCCCCGCACAGTATCCGGCCCCATGAAGCACTTGGCCATCGAAAAGAATGCACCCTCCGATTCCCGTTCCCACAGTCAAACATAGCGCCGACTTGCTGCCCATAGCAGCTCCGGAGATATATTCCGCAAGGCCTGCACAGTTAACATCATTTTCCACCTCACAGGGTATGGCAAAGTGTTCTTCCAGCACTGACTTGAACTTTGTCCCCGCATAGTTCGTAATCAACGGCGCAGAATAGAATACCTCCCCTTTTCCACGTCCACCATCCCTGCAGTGGAAATGCAGATCCCTGTCAGAACATACTTTTCCCGAAAATCCTCTACAATGCGGACTACCTTTTCCATGATCCCGGTTCCACCCTGCCAAGCCTGTGTGTCCTTATTACTTTTCTCCAGAATACAGCCCTGTTTGTCCAGCACTCCATATTTTATTGATGTTCCGCCAATATCCAAGCTCACGTATATTTCCATAGCATCCACTCTCTCTTTGCCTACTGAAGCGCTTCCACAAAAGCTTTGGTGATCAGCTGCGGCCTGGTGATGGCTGATCCAACCACCACACTGTAAACACCCATTTCCATCACCTGCTTCACCTTTTGGGGCGTATTGATATTTCCCTCGGCAATGACCTTGTGCTGTACCTTCTCTACGATTTCTTTTACAATTGCAAAATTATCCTGTTCTATTTTCAAATTCCTGCTCTGCTGCGTATACCCTACCATGGTGGTGCCGATAAAATCAAAACCCATTCTGTCCGCAGCAAGCGCCTCTTCTACAGTGGAACAGTCTGCCATCAAAAGCTGCTCCGGATATTTTCTGCGGATTTCATGGTAGAACTCCTCCAGCGTCTTTTGACCAGGCCGCAGCTCCCCGGTGGCGTCCAGGGCAATGATCTCCGGTTCCACCTCCATCAGTTCCTCTATTTCCCGCATAGTGGGGGTAATATACACTTTACTGTCCTTATAGTCACGCTTTACAATGCCAATGATTGGCAAGTCCACATTTTTCTTTATCTCCTCAATATCCTCTTTTGTATTGGCGCGTATTCCCGCCGCTCCGCCTTCCTTTGCAGCAATCGCCATCCTTCCCATGATGTATGAAGAATGCAGCGGCTCTTCCGGCAGGGCCTGACATGATACAATTAATTTTCCTTTTATATTTTCCACAGCCTTGTTCAAGATCCTACCCCCTTTGTATGATTTCGGCCAGCCGGGCGGCCAGCTTTGCATGGCTTGACTCATCCAGATGCATATAATCAATGGTGTTCATGGTCACGATACCCCCCGCGTCCAAAAAGCCACACCCCTGTTCCTGCGCCAGCTTTTCATAGTATCCGGCCAGTTCATAGGATTTCACGCTGCATATGCCCATTTCAGCCCCTGCTTCCGAAGCTTCACATTCCTTCCTGATCGGCCCCGGCGCCACAATGAGGATCTGAGGCTGATCCCGCCATGCCCCGATACTTTTGCTTTTTTCCACCAGGCGCTTCATGCCGTCGGAAATATTTTTGCAGTCAGTCCAAACCTCTGCTTACAGTCATTGGTTCCCAGCATGAGGATCAGCAGATCCACCGGGGCATGGGACATGAGGCAGGGATAAAGATAGGCCAGCCCGCTCATCCCTTCGTTTAAAGGGTCCTCGAATACACTGGTCCTGCCGCATAACCCTTCCTCCACAATCTGATACCCCTCTCCCAGCTCCTTTTGCAATAAACCGGTCCATCTTATTTCCTCCGCAAACCTCTCCCTGGTAACTGCGTCATATCCCCAGGTATTAGAATCCCCGAAACACACAATCCTTTTCTTCATATTTTTCCTACAGCGTCTTGACAGCCTGTTTTATCATAGCGTCCGCCCTCTCAATCATTTCCATATCCTCCGGCTCTACCGCCGCGAGAGGCAGCCTGGCCCCGCCAATGTTCATACCGTTTCTTTTTAGAATTTCTTTCATCACAGCATACAAGTTGCCCTTGCAGCTGCACATAACCCTTATGATTTCATCAATAGCGAACTGGACTTTTTGTGCTTTCTGAAACGCTCCTTCTGTCACATAGGCATTGGCCTTTAGGAAAAGCTCGGGCATCACTCCATAGGTGCCCCCGATCCCGCTATCCGCCCCCATCAGGCGGCCGCCCACAAACTGTTCATCCGGGCCGTTAAAGATGATAAAGTCATTTCCAGCCGCGGATTTAAAGTTAAGGATATCCTGCACAGGCATGGAAGAATTTTTACCCCGATCACCTTTTTATTCTGACGCATTTTATCGAACAGGTTCATGGAAAGGGCGTACCCTGTGGTCTGGGGAATGTTGTAGATAACAAAGTCCAGATCCGTTGCATCCACCATGTCAATCCAGTATTTCTCTATGGCATATTCCGGAAGTACAAAATAAATGGGCGGGATAGCTGCCACTGCATCCACCTGGCACGATTGGGCATGTTTTGCCAGCCGGATACTATCCCTTGTGCTGGGCGCCGCAATGTGGGCGATCACTGTGATCTTCCCTTTGCCACCTTCATTACATTTTCCAGGATCAGCATCCTCTCTTCCGGCGTCTGATAGATGCATTCGCCTGAACTCCCGCACACATACAGCCCCTGGACCCCTTTCTCAATCAGATACCTGGTAAATACCTGTGTCCTCTCAGGACTCACATCCCCATGATCATCGTAGCATGCATAAAATGCCGGAAAAATACCTCTGTATTTGTCTAAACGATCCATTTTATTACCTCCTACCTGGATAGCACTTCTTTATTTTTCACGTTATATGGAATCTGACCCGCCACGAATGCATCAATACAGTCGGCAATAATCACCTGAGATCTGTATTCCGATTCCAGGAAGCCGCCCCCATATGGGATGTAATAAATACATTGTCCATTTTAAGCAGCGGATTGTCAGGTGAAGGAGGCTCCTGACACAGCACGTCCAAACCCGCTCCCTGAATCTTTCCAAGGGTGAGGGCTTCGATCAGATCCTCCTCGTTCACCACCTGGCCTCTGCAGGTGTTGATCAGATAAGCGGTGGGTTTCATCAAATCGAATTTTTCTTTGTTTATGCTCCCTGCCGTCTCCTCTGTAAAGGGGATGTGAAGGCTTACGATATCGCTTTTGAGGAAGATGTCATCCATATTTTGGGTAACTTCCACCCCATACTTTTCCGGGGAGGGATCTGCCAGATAAGGATCATATACCAGAGTCTTCACCTCAAAACCCTTAAGCATTCGCACAAGCTGTTTTCCGATATTTCCAAATCCCAGCAGACCTACCGTCTTCCCATCCAGTTCATTTCCGGTGACGGTGGAGGGCCAGATCCCTTTTCTGCACCCCTCCGTGCAGCGGGCAAACCTCCGTCCCGCATTCAGAATGTGAAGCAAGGCCGTCTCTGCCACCGCTGCCGCATTTGCCCCCGGAACATTTCCCACGGGGATACCGGCCTTCGTCGCTTCCGGTATATCAATGTTATCCAGACCCGCCCCATAGCGGATAATATATCTCACCTTATCTTTTACCGCGTTCAGCGTGGCGGCATTCCACGGTTCCCAGGTACTGATCACAATGTCCGCCTGCTTTTCCCATCTCAACGGCAGCCATTTCATCCCCCGCCGGTATGGGCTTTTTCAGGAAAGTATATCCTTTCTCTTGAAAACGCTGGTCCAGATAGGTTACATCCACCTTTTTTTTCATCCAGATTCAACCAGATTGTTGTACTCATAACCGTTACCATATCCTTTCCTTACCCATACGGCTTTGGCATCTGCCAAAGCCGTATGATACATTATTTCATTGTTGACTGCACTTCCTCAATCTTGCTCTGGGCATTTGCCACAGCCTCCTCCGGAGTCATGGTTTCCGTCACTACCTTATTCATCATCTCCGCTATGGGGAAGGTGAAATAGTGTTTCGCCGCTACTGCACGCCCTTTCAGATTTTCAATGGGATATCCGTAATAGCCGGAAGAGTTTTCCGCATAACTGATTACCTGCGCATTGATTCCTGTGCTCCAGTTATCCGTTGTCTTGATGTCCTCAAACAGGGGAGCAAATACGGGTGCGGTTATATCCACATACTGATTGTACCAGTCCTTATCCACCATGTATTTAATAAATGCGGTGGCGCTGTCCACATCCTTGCAGGTTTCCATAATGGAAAATCCTGTGGCAAGTCCCATGGTTGTACTATTATCCGGTCCGGCCGGCAGGGACAGCACTTCGGTGTTTTCCAACAGTTCTTTGTTGGCCTCATCCGTCTTCAGCGCGTTATAAAGGGTTGGCGCGTTAAACACTATGGCAGACTCCCCCATCAGATAGGAGGAATTATTTCCGCCCGGGTCCCAGGTGCTGGCAGCCTGGGGTATGACTCCGCCGTCATACATTTCCTTATACTTGTTCAACAGTTCAATGGTCTTGGGGCTGTTTACCGTAATGTTTCCTTCCTTGTCAAAAGGTAAGTGCCGTAGTTCCACATGATTGTCCGGAACATATTTTCTCCGTCTTCATCCGTAGGGCCGCAGCCGATTCCCAGTCCATAGAATCCATTGTCCGGATCTGTCACTTTCTCAGCTGCCGCAAATACCTCATCCCAGGTCTTTGGCATTTCTGTGATTCCCTTTTCTGCCAGCTTATCCCTGCGGATAAACATCATGCAGGAAGAACTGGTAAAGGGAACAAAGTAATTCTTTCCGTCAATTTTACTGCCTTCATAAATAGATGAAAAGTAGGGCCTTTCCTGATTCACCTCTTCCACCAGGCTTGTCACGTCTTTATAGGGAATGTCAGGGTAGTAGTTCAGCACCTTGGTTACCGCGGATGTGGTAATATCCGGCACATTCGTCCCCGCCTCAATGGCTGCATTTAATTTTGTCATAAAGTCCGTGGCTGCGATAAATTCATAGTTGACTTTCACGCCCTTTTCCTCGCTAAAGGCTTTGATTCTTTCTTCCATAGCCGAGTTGGCCTCGTCGCTGAACACCTTCTCCACCCAGACGGTAAGCTCCTTATCCGAAGCTGCTGCATTTTCCTGGTTCCCGGCCTCCGTCTTCGCTGCCCCTGATCATTTGTTTCTGTCTTCTTTTCCCCTCCGCATGCTGCCAGTGACAAAGCCATCACCGCCGCCATACCTGCTGCTAACAATCTTTTTACCTTCATAAAACCTTCCTCCTTTTTTGTTGTACTACATTTTTACTCCGCCTTCTGTAGCTCCCCCTACCATTGATCCGGATGCGAACATATAGATGATCAAAATGGGCACACAGGCCAGAATCGCTCCTGCCATCAACTGTCCCCACGGATACATATCACCGAATATCAATCCCGCGATCATCAGTGGGAAGGTCTGCATAGAAGTCTTTGTAACGTTAACCAATGCATATAAATATTCACCCCAGCACATTGCAAAAGCAAAGATCGTAGTCGATACAATACCCGGCAACGCCAAAGGGAAAATAATCTGATACATAATCCTGAACTTGGAACACCCATCCACCGTAGCTGCCTCTTCGATATCCGTGGGAATCGAAGCAATATGTGGGATGAGTATCCATGCCACATAAGGCAGGGTAAAGGTGGGATAAATCAAAATCAGTCCAAGGATGTTGTCCGTAAGGCCCGCCTTTGCCACAAAGATATAAAGTGGAATGTAGAGCACTGAGGTGGGCAGTAAATAGGTAAACAGGATTCCCCTTGAAAATGCCTGCCTCCCTTTAAACTTAATTCTGGCCAGTGTGTAGGCCGCCGGATACGCTACTAACAGAGAAGGCAGACACCACAAAAGCAACAATCAAGCTGTTCTTTAAGCCCGTTAAAAGGCGGTTCCTGTTATCAGGGTCTTATAGGATTCCAATGAGAAGTTCTGCGGAAACAGAGTGGGAATCCGGCTGTAGATTTCCGCCTGCTCTTTAAAAGAAGTATTCAGCATCCAGTAAATAGGCGCCATGGATACCACCAGGCAAATGGCGATGAACAGACGGCTCAGTATCTTTACGCTTTTCTTTGTTTTCATGCCTTACCCCTCCTCTTTTTCACATCATCCCCAGCATTTTCTTTGAGAGAATGTTAATCAGGATGATAAATACCGGCATAGCCAGTACAGATACCGCAATTCCTTTTCCTAACTGCATACTTGTCATGGCTGTCTTGTAGCTAAACACATTCATAATCTGCGTGGACCCATTTGGCCCTCCTCCTGTCAGCAGCCATACGGATTCAAATTCATTTATGGTCCATATAGTAGACATCAGTGTGGAGAGTAAGATCACATCCTTGATTTCCGGTAAAGTTACATACCAGAAACGCTGAAAGATATTGGCCGTCCATAGCGGCCGCTTCATAATAATCCTTCGGTATGGTCTGAAGCTTTCCCAAAATGGAAATTCCAAAAAACGGTGTCCCCCTCCATACATTCGCCACAATAATCGTTGCCATGGCCAGCCCCGCTGATCCAAACCAGATCAGATCTTTGTCAATCAGGTGCAGGCTTTTTAACAGATAGTTGGCAATACCTCCCGTAGCGGAAAAAATCCATCTCCAGTTCAGCACCGCTACGATATTCGGCAGTGTCCAGGGAATCAGCAAAGTGCTCTCACAATATTTCTTCCCCGGAACTTCACATTCAGCGCCAATGCCATCAAGGTTCCAAAATAAGTTTTCCGCCAATGGAAAAAATGTGAACTTGACCGTATTGAGCAGGGAATTTAAATACTCCTTGTCCTGAAGTAGCTTTATGTAATTTTTAAATCCAATAAAATCTGCTCCCCCACCTATGGTCTTGTCTGTAAAACTTAAGGAAGTTGCCCAAATCATTGGAACCAACAGCACACACGCCATGTAGATAATCAGCGGAGCGTTGACCGCGTATGCAAACCTTGTGTTTTTCCGTTCAAGCGAGTTTGCTTTTCTTTCCATAAACCGCCCTCCATTCTCCATACAGCTTTTCGGAAATTTTTTTCTTTTTTTCTATAGTCAGAATAGCACTCGTTTTCTCATTTGTCAATATATTTTTGTGCATTTTGGAAATTATTTTTTTATTTTTTGCCATGTTTTGCCTATATTTTATCGGTATATTTTTTATTTATTTGTATATTTTTCTTTAATCATATACATTATTCATAAATAAAAAATATTTTTTTTTTTTTCTTTATGTTTACAAGATTTCTTGATTTTTCCACTGCTATCCGTTACAATAAGACAAAAGAGGGTTTTACAGGAGGTATTCCTTATGGTAAATGATAATTTAATGACAAAAATAACAGCCACCTATTCCCGGATGACGAAGGCCGAGAAAAAAAGTAGCTGATATAGTTTTATCTAATCCCCAGGAAGTGCTGCGGGCGACCATCAGTGATCTGGCAAAATGTGTAACGTAGGGGGGAAACCAGCGTCTTTCGCTTCTGCCGCACCCCTTACTTTAAACGGCTATCAGGATTTTAAGCTTTCCCTGGCACTCAGTACTTCTTCTGCCGACGCCGCCCAGCCCAAGGATACCATAAACATTTTGGATTCCCCCGATTGCAGCACCACAGCAACAAATATACTGCAGACTTATAAGACTGCTCTGGATAAAGCATACAGTGCCTTTAATCTCAACGCTATCGCTCGGACAGTAGATCTGATCCTCTCTTCCAGAAGCGTAAACCTATTTGGATTCGGCGGTTCCGGCACCAGTGCGAATGAGGCCAAAAACAAGTTTATCAAAATCCGTTCAAATATCATCTACAACTCCGACAGTCACACCCAGCTTACCCAGGCCGCCCTTCTGGGCGAAAAAGACCTGGCCATGATTTTCTGCAACTCGGGGATCACAAAGGATTGCATTGAAATCGCAAAAATCTGCCACGAAAACAAGGCTTTGGTGGTTTTCATAACCATGTTCCTAAAACCCCCGCCGCTCCCTACTGCAACATCCTTCTTCCCTGCGGCGCTAATGAGGGCCCCATGGAAGGGGGTTCCATCGCAGTAAAGGCCTCTCAGCTTTTTTCTGGTAGATATTTTATATGCAGAGGTCTATAAACGGATGGGAGAAACAGCTCTGGAGAATAAGAAGAAAACCTCAAAGGTGATTACGGAAAAGATGATGTAGCGGCGGGTTTAGAAAAGAGAATTTCATAGAACACAAAAAGAGCTGTGGCACCTATAATAATTTCATTATTTGTGCGACAGCCCTTTCTGAATAGTTGCTTTTATTTTACTCTGGCATGCTTCAAATGTAAGATGAGCCGCATCCAGATCTTCCCTTGCGACAATTAGACGCTGACGAACCACATCCATTTTTGTCCCTACATCCAAAGAGTAAATTAATGCTTGAGCGCCCCCAATTCTTCATTATTTTACTGTAACCGTAACTCTCTTTGTCTTACCGTTGCTGGTCCTTATTACGATTCTCGCTTTTCCTTTTTTTTCTTGCCGTAATGATTCCTTTTTTACTCACTGCTGCCACCTTCTTATCGGAAGTCTTATAAGTAATTCTTTCAGTAGCAGTGACAGGCACTCTCTGAACCTCCAGGGAATACCTCTGCCCTTTCTTCAGACTTATTTTAGTTTTCTTTACAGTTATTTTCGTGGTTTTCACTTTTCCTTTTATTACCTTCAGTTTGCAGGTCGCTTTCGCACCCTTTACTGTGGTAACTGTAATCTTAACTGTACCTATCTTCTTTGCAGTGATCTTTCCTGACCGGTTCACCGTTGCAACCCTTGTGTTGGAGCTGCTCCAGCTCTTGATCTTATCCCCCTTCTGCAGACCGCTCACTTTCAGCGCTTTTGTGCTCGTGCCTCTCTGCAGTTTCGCGGAGGAAGCGTTGAGTTTTACCGTTGGCTTTACGACCTGAATGGTACATTTTCCGGATACGCTGCTGCCGTCAGCCGCTGTTGCCGTCACCGTCACGGTTCCTGCTTTCTTTGCGGAAACCGCGTTGTTACCGTCTACCATCGCAATGCTGCTGTCAGAAGAGGTCCAGGTTACTTTCTTATTCTCCGCATTTACAGGAAGTACGGTTGCTTTCACCGAGGTTTTTTTCGCCGGTAAAGATACGGCTGTCATCTGCTTTTACTGTAATTTGGCTGACTTTGACTGTTTGGGGAGGTGTCGGTATCTCTTTTCAATAACCGTAACCTCAGCGGTTCCTTCTTTCGTATGATCTTGCGCCGATACTGCTCTTACCGTCATTGTCTTCGCTGTCTCATCGGTGCCTACCGTCAGCAGCCCTTCTGCAGAGATGGCGGTCTTTTCACTGGTATTTCCTTCTACCGTCCATCTTACATCCTGGTCCGGATCATACTGTCCTGACACCTCTGCGGTAAACTGCTGTGTTTCTCCCTGTTTCACCTCTGCCGCTGCAGGAGCTACCACTACCTTCTCTATGATGGGAACTGGTGCGTAAACACCCATCTCCGCCAGCTGTACATAGTAGGAGAGCGGGTCCGCTGCGGCAAGATCACCTAATTTGCTGACATTGATTCTGACATACCTTGCATATACCGTGTCAAACTCATAGACTGCCGGTTTCTCAGCAGTTACGTTCTGATCCTTATAAGTTCCTATGATGCGGTAGTCTGCTTCCCCGGAACCGCGTACTTCCAGCGTAAAATCTCTTGGGAAGTTAGCTGCCATCTGGCTGGAACTCTGAGTATCTGATCTGGGGTATAGCTGCACTCTGTCAAAGGCCATGTCTTCGCCCAGATCAATTTCAATCCAGCATGGTTCTGATATATCAGGCGACTTATACGGATTTGTGGTAAATCCAAGGCTGCCAGGCGCACTGGTCAGGATGCCGTCTACCAAGTTGACCAAGCGCCAGTTCTCAATCTCCATTCCGTTGTTGCTGCTTACCGGTTTATTCAGGGCCAGATTTTTTCTTGTACTCTTCTTATAGTTTGCGGTCAGCGCAATGTCCTTCTCAGCTGTGACTTTCACTTCAAAATCATCGCTGATGGCGTCTCCGCTCCATCCTGCAAAGGTATAATCCACATCATTTTTCGGCGGCAATGCCTGAATGGCAACGGTGTCACCTTCTTTAATGCGGATCTCACACGGAAGGCTTTGAGCAGAACCTCCGTTAATGCTTACATCGCCCGAAACGGCATCGTCTGATTTTTCCAGTTTCAAACTGTAATATTTGGATACCGCTGTGCTGAACTCATAGGAACCGGAACCCGCTTCAAAGACCGCTTTTCCGTTTTCTGTCTTACATACGTTATGCCGTCTGTCTCTTTGGTCACTTTATCCGGTGCTTTTCCATTGACTGTCAGTGATCTGTTTTCTTCCACCGGAACGTAAATGGCAGCCGTCGTATTTGCCGGAACGGTTGCATTGTAGCAGACATGCCCTTCTCATATTTCCAGTTACTTTCAATCGTACCGTATGCAGACTCGTAGGAGCAGTCCACTTTTTCCAGAGACTGATCCGGGAGACGGCTGCAGGACAATCCGCCTGAATCCAGGATTTTCCGTATCATACATAATTCCTGCCATATAGCCATACATCCACTCTGCTACCGCGCCATAGTGGTTAAAGGAGTTCATGCTGACCGGCCCGAAACCCGCCCTCAAGGGTGTAGGAATTCCAACGCTCCCAGATAGTGGTTGCTCCCTGGTCTACAGAGTAAAGCCAGGACGGATTTCCATGCTGCAGCAGTAATTGGTAGGCCACGTCAGCAGCCCCGATATCCGACAGAGTCTGCATGATGATCGCTGTTCCCAGGAACCCTGTCTGGAGCTTATTTCCATTGCGTTTAATATTATCCAGTAAGGCCTGCTTTGCAAGCTGTCTGGAATTTTCGTCCGGAAGTAAATCCATTTTAAGCGCCATCAGACAAACCGTCTGCTCTGTACGCCTCAGACTTCCATCCTTCTGTACAAAGTTTTCTTGGAAAAGGCCTTCTCTTCTTCGTAGACTTTCTGGTACTTTTCCACATCCTCCGTTTTGCCTAGCACAGCTGCCATCTCAGCCATCATCTGGGCATCCCATGCGTAGTATGCGATACCAAATGCATTCTTTACATCATCTCCATTGTCCTCATAAGCCAGGTGGTCACCGTGATTATGCTCACCGCCCCACTTGTCGGTTGATTCCATGAAGTAGTCCATAAATTTCTGCATACAGTCATAGTTTTTTTCTTCAATGACTGCACTGTCCCCATACATTTTGTAAAGATTGTAAGGGATGATAATACCTGCATCCCCCCCACCCCAACTGGCCGATTTCACCGTAGGGCTTGTATATATTGTACGGAGCAGTATCCGGATATGCACCGTAATATCTGTCATTTGGGTCGTCAATCTGAGAATCTCTCATGTCCGCCATGTATTTTCTCAGGAATCCTTTGGAATCTGCGTTGTAGCATGCAGCGGTAGAGAATACCTGAGCATCGGCTGTCCAGCCCCTCCTCTCGTCGCGCTGTGGGCAGTCAGTTGCGGTAGACAGGTAGTTGCTGTACTGTCCCCAGAAGATATTGCTGATCAACTGGTTTACATCCTCATCAGAGGTGGAAACGCTTCCTGTATCTTCCGCTACAGACGTCACAACGATTCCCTTCATGCCATGGATGGTAACATCTTCTGTTGTTGTGACTTCCACATACTGGAATCCATAGAAGGTAGCCGTTGCATGGTAAGTCTCTCTTCCCTCGCCGCTCATGATATAGCGCCCGGTGGCCTGTGCGCTGCGCAGGTTCTCTGTGTAAATGCTTCCCTCCGGGCCATCATTTCCCCGTGATTTCAGACCTTCTCTGTCATTCAGCATTTCCCCGTGACGCATGGTCAGCTTTGTACCCTTCTGGCCTTCCACTGTAATTTCATCCCATCCGGCAAAGTTCTGCCCCATATCAAATACGGCTGTTTCACCGGCCTTTAATACAAAACTTTCGCCCGAAGCATACCGGCCTGTTTCATGAATCTTTCCATACTTCGTGTCATCCGCACCCTCTGCACCGTCATATACCACAGCAGACTTGGCGGTTAATTCCAGATCCTCTCTTACCTGTATGGACGGTCCCACCTGAGAACAGATCTCGCCGCTAAATTCTGTGTTTTGCTCCGCATAGGTCCACTCAGAATCATCATAGCCTGTCTTGCGGAAGGATACATCCGCGGTTGCATCATAGGTCTCCCCGTCATAGATATCAGCCATTAACAGGGGGCCCTGCAGAGAAGTTTTCCAGCTGTTATCCGTCCCGATCACTTCACTGGTTCCGTCGGCATAATTGAGCAAAAGCTGTGCGCGAAACGCCTCTTTCTTTCCGCCGGGCCCAGCCACACGTCCTGTCCACCAGCCTGAGGTCACGTGGGCAGAGAGAATATTTTCTTTCCCCGCCTCCAGCATCTGTGTAACATCATACGTATGATAAATGGTTCGTTTTGGAAATGCGTGTAGCCTGGCTTCAACTCGTCATATTTCATAGAGCCGTCATCCAGTCTGGTTCCCACGCGCTCACCGTTAATAAATGCATCATAAACTCCCAGCCCTGCGGTGTAGAGCTTCGCAGATACCAATTCGGCCTTCGGAGTTACCGATTTGCGGAAGGTGGGAACTCCCGATGCCTGAGGCGGAAACAGGATACCAAGCTGGCTGGCGACAAACTTCCCATCTTTTATCGTACCTTTTGTAAACGGATTTTCACCTTCAAAGTCATAATTATAAATGACCTTGCCATTCTCTGCATCGTCCGTATAATCCGTCAATTTAAAATTATCTACCGTACCGTTCTCATTTGCCTCTGCTCTGAGCCCTAAACTTCCCGCTATCGGGGCAATCCCTCTGGAATCTGAAATCGGGAAGGTATCTATCAGCTGCTCATTCAGGTAAGTCTTGATTTCCTTCTCTGTCACATCAATCAGCACCGATACGGGGGTTGTTTTTAACTCTTCTACAGAACCCACTGCCCCTGTAACATCTTTCGTGTGTTCCGTATACGTTGAAATATTGCCATCGTTCCAGGTATGAGGCTTAAAAAGCACTTTTCCAGGAGTGTCCTTTGTATTCAGCTGGAACATATAGAAATTGGACGTATCCACACCGTTGAAGAGCAGACTGATGGCCTCGGTCTCGCAGGTAACCTCTGCCGTGACCTGATAGTGTACCGGTGTCAGATTATCCTCAGCCGTTTTTCCAGGGCAATCGTCTCGCCTGAAATGAAACTGGTGTTAAGGCGTCCATTCTCAACGGTTCCAAGGTCAAATGGATTTTCTCCATCCTCAAAGGTGTAGTTTTTCACGATCACGCCATTGGGATCTGAAGAATAATCGGTAATGGTGATATTATCCATAAATCCCTTTTCCTGGTCTATCTCATGTGAGCGGAAACCCAAAAGACCAATTTCTCCGTTTGCTCCGACTCCTCCCACCTCAGAAACCGGAATTGCAACAATTTCATGATCGTTTAAATAGGTGGTAATCTCAGAACCCGTCACCTCTACCTTCATATGCTGCACAGCGGTATCTGTTCTGACCCAGTCATTTACATCAATTTCCCGAAGCGTTGTATAGTTTGGACCATTCGTTACCCTGTGGGGCTTAAATACCCAGCGTTTCGAAGCCCTGTTGTTATTAAACTGCCACAGCAGATAATTCTGCTTATCCTTCGCCTCGATCAGCGGGCTTACACTGTTGTTCACGATCTCAATGTCAGCCTCTATCACATAATGGATCTCTTTTCCCACAGGAGCAGGGGGCTTTGTTGAAGTTCCCACCTGAATCCACTGGGACTGATTCCACCCTTCATTTCCGTTCAGGCCCAACTCAAAACGTGCGGTCTCAGAAACAATGGCCTTTCCTCTTTATCCGTTACTTTGACACGCCAAAAATATGCCGATGACGGCTCCAGCGCCTCTTCACCTGCATATGTAATCCCTACAGAGTTTCCATCTTCCTTTTTCCGGAATCCCATACCATATCTGTAAATTCAGAATCCCTGGCCACTTCAATCTGGTATGCTTTCTGATACTGGCCGAGAACGTTGGACTCCATCTTCCAGCTAAAGGATGGGTTTACGGTATCAATCCCCACCGGATTTCTCAGATCATTGGTCTTCAAATCGGTAATGACCGTTGATTCTGCCCGCGCTTCCACATTCACTGCATTTCCCGCTGCCAGTACAGGCTGAAAAGATGACAGCGCCAATGCCGCTGCCGTCAGCAATGCCAACCCCCGTTTATTCCATAACTTCTTTTTCATCTTTCTCTCCTTCTGCCAAATTATTTAGAATGAAATTCTCCGCACTGTATTCCTCTCAAAACCTTGCATTGTCACTTTAACCAGTTTATTTATTTTCACCCCTAAATTTTAGAGTATTTTTACTAATACATTTTTGATACGCGCTTATAAAAAATTATTCTTTACAAAACCACTTTACATTTCTTTAATAAAATGTACAAGAGTAATATATTTGAATTCCGGGTAATTTTTTAATATTTTGACTGGAGAGCAGGTTCCTTAGCCATTGACTTATGCCTCATTCAATGGACACTCACACGGATACGTCAGTAAGGGGCAGTCGGAATGATCTTTATCCCGACTGCCCCTTTGTTTCTTGAATATATAGTTTATGCTCACCCAGCCCTTTACTTCTTCTCCAATACCTCCCTGATCTTCCCCGCAATCCCCTGTGCGTCAATCTGGTATTTCTCCTGCAGTTCCCCATAGGAACCGCACTCCGCATGACAGTCCCTGATTCCGACAAACTCCATAGGCACATCCATTCCGGAGGTACTCAAAACCTCCGCGACTGCACTCCCCAGTCCGCCAATAATGTTATGTTCTTCCGCACTGACAATCGCTCCTGTCTCCTGTGCGCACTTCACAATCAGATCCCTGTCTATTGGTTTAATGCAGAACATATCCACGACCCGGACCGATATGCCTTCTTCCTTCAGCATTTTCGCTGCATCTATGGCATTGCCTACCATTAAGCCACAGGCAATTACCGTCACATCCGATCCATCCAATACCTGTTTTCCCCTGCCCCATTCGAATTCCTCTTGTTCACTGTAGATATCAGGAAACGCATCCCTTGAGAGCCTTATGTAAGCCGGGCCCGGAGTATCCTTCTCGTGTTTAATCAGGCAGTCCACCTGATGTGCGTCGCAGGGAACAAATACCCGGAAATTAGGCAGTGCCCTCATGGTTGCGATATCCTCCAGAGCGTGGTGGCTGGGTCCGTCATAGGAATCGGACAGCCCTCCGTAGGCTCCCGCCAATTTGATGGACAGATGGGAGTATGATCCGAACAGACGCGCCGGCGCCAACCCCATAGAGGAGAGGAAAACGGCAAATGTGTTTGCAAAGGTACATAACCTGTTGCGGCAAACCCCGCTGCCATTGCCGTCATATTTGCTTCCGCGATCCCTACATTAAAAAAACGTTCCGGAACTGCCTGCCCGAACCTTGCAGACATGGTGGACCCGCTTACATCTGCATCCAGTACCACAACCTTTTCATCCTTCTCCCCGTATTTTACCAGTGCTTCTCCATACGCTTCCCGCAATGCTTTCCCCATTATACAGCACCTCCCAGTTCCCTCATGGCCTGTCTATAGCTTTCCTGGTCAATCGCTTTGCCATGCCATTTATTCTCGCCTTCCATAAAGGACACCCCTTGCCCTTTATGGTATGAGCCAGGATCATCGTTGGCTTTCCTTTGATTGTCTTTGCCCTGTCAAAAGCTTCATTCAACTCAAGTACGTCGTGACCGTCACATTCAATGGTCTCCCAGCCAAATGCCTCAAATTTTGCTTTGATATCGCCCTGAGGCATTATCTCCTCCGTTGTCCCATCCAACTGTACTTTATTCCAATCCAGAATTGCACATAAATTATCGGTTTTAAACTTGCTGGCTGACATACATCCTTCCCAGATTGTCCCCTCATTGATCTCACCGTCTCCCAGCACAACGTACACTCTGGCTTTGGAACCGTTTTTCTTGAGTCCCAATGCCATTCCGGTTCCGCAGGAAAGGCCAAAGCCCAGAGGGCCCGTTGAGGCATCCACCCGGGAAGTTCTAAGGCACACGGATGCCCTTGCAGTCTTGTATTTAATGTGCGCAGTGTTTTCATCTCCTCAACCGGGAAAAAACCCTTCTCCGCCAGTACCCGGTAGAGCATGGGAGCCGCATGGCCCTTTGAGAGAATCAGACGATCCCGTTGGTAATCATCCGGATTCCCCGGATCAATATTCATCTGTTTAAAGTACAGCGTTGTCAGGATTTCACACACTGACAAGGAACCTCCTGGATGCCCTGTCTGCCTGCTGTACAATGTTTGAATCACATCCATCCTAAATTTTCTGCACAAATCATTCAGTTGTTTTACTTCCGCAATATCCACCCTGTATCCCCCTTCTTTCTAATTCACTACATTTATTGGACTGCCCTGTGCATATGCTCTCAGATTCTCCAGCGCGCACTCCATAATCCTCTGACGGCTTTCCTTCGGTGCCCAAGAGATATGTGGCGTGATAATACAATTCTTTGCCTGTAAAAGCGGGTTGTCACCCTGATGGGTTCTGTTGAAACCACATCCAGGCCGGCAGCATATACCTTCCCCGCATTCAGCGCATCCGCCAGATCCTGCTCGACGATCAGCGGCCCCGGCTGTTATTCAGGATAATAACTCCATCCTTCATCTTCGCAATGGTATCTTTATTGATAATGCCCTCTGTGTCAGGGAATAAAAAGGGCAGTGAAGGGCAATGACATCCGATTGGGCAAAGAGAACATCCCTGTCCACGTATGTGGCAATCTCTCTTCCGCTGTCGCTCTCATATTTATCATTGGCCAGGACCTTCATCCCCAATGCCCTGGCAATACTTCCCGTTCTCTGTCCAATCCGCCCAAAGCCGAGAATGCCCATGGTCTTTCCCTCCAGCTCCATAAGAGGGTAATCCCAAAAACACCAATCCGCATTGTTTTCCCACCGTCCGCTGCGGACCGCCTGGTCATGGTGCGCTACGTGATGGCAGATCTCAAGCAGCAGAGCGATTGCAAACTGCCCTACGGACGCCGTTCCATAGGTGGGTACATTGGTGACCGGTATCCCTTTTTCTCTGGCATACTCGTAGTCCACAACATTGTAGCCGGTTGCCAGGAGGCTGATAAACTTCAGATTCGGGCAGGCATCCATGACCTCCCTTGTGATTGGCGTCTTGTTTGTATAGACTGCCTCCGCATCGCCGATTCTTTTGATAATCTCCGGAATATCTGTAACCGGTGTCCTGTCATAAAGCTGAAACTCACCAAATTCCTTAAAGCCTTCCCAGCTCAAATCCCCCGGATTTTCTGTATAACCATCTAATACTACTATTTTCATACACTAAGACCCCTCTCCTGATTTTTAATTATATTTGACCATTACTCCTCAACCAGCGCCCATGCCCGGTTCAGCACTCTCTTGGTATTTGCCAGGACAATGCGTTCATCCTCTCCGGGCCGCAGGGTTACCTCCATTGAGAGGACATATGGCCGGGATGCCTGAAAGAAGCCCTCCTCCTTCAGAACATTCAGATAGTCTACAAGCTCATCTGTGTCATTCACACTGTTGGGATAACCCATTCGGGGATGAAGGTCGCCATAGCCATCACATCCCTTCTCGGCCACCGCATTTCCAAAATGGAAATGTGTGATATAAGGACGGCAGGTACGGATTACGAAACGGCTGTCCTCAAACGTGATGGGGAAATGGGAGAGATCCACCAGCAGCCCGAAATTGCTGTTTGTAGTCCGCATATCCGCAGCAAATTGTGCCGCATACGGTGCAGGGCCGATAAGCGCCCCCTTATCTACATCAAAGTCAAAAATCTCCAGCTCCACGTTCATTCCTTTTTCCGCCGCGTAGTCGCAGACGTTCCTCGTAGTCTTGAGCAGCTGTTCATAGGCCTTTGCCTTTGTAGCTTCCTCCCACTTCCCCGCCAGGAAGGCAATGCCTTTTGCCCCAAGGTATTCTGCCTCATCCACAGCCTGAAGTAAAGTCTCCTCTGCCTTTTTGCGCTCTTCCTCCTCTATCGCATTGGGGTTGAGTTTCGGCCCCAGAAGCCTGGGCTGGGCGCCGTAGCATACGGCCAAGTGGCTCTGCTTTAGCAGTCTTTTGGCCTCCTCATTCTTTTCACCGTATCCTTTGACCTCAATGGCGTCAAAATAATCATCTCTGCAAATCTCTTTTAAAGAATCCATGGGATCGCTATTTGGGTAGCTCATCCACTGAATGGTTCCAACTTTAAAATATTTATGTATACTGTCTCTCATTTTACCTTCTCCCTTGTCTTATTTCTTATGATACACGGCTTACTCTGGTATCAGGAACAGCTTGCAGCCTTCCTTGTTTTCAAACATGTCAAACGCTTTTTTTCCACTGTGTAAGTGGCAGTTTCTTTGTAACCAGGGGCTTTAAGTTCACCTTTTGGTCCTCAATGAGCTTAATGGCCGTTGTCCAGCTATGTCTTCGGGACCCCATGGAGCCGGAAAAATGCAGTTCTTTATAACAGATGGTCTCAATGGGGAACTGGATCTCTTTCCCTCCAAGCCCAATCTGGCAGAAATACCCCCTCTTTTTAATCAGATCCAGCCCTGAGCATGTGCCTGACTGTGAACCGGAGCACTCCAGTACCACATCCACACCATACCCGCCAGTCAGGTCATTGACCAGTTTCTTCATATCCTCTCTCTGTACATCGACTGTATAATCGCAGGCACCTATTTCCTCTGCCAGCTTAAGTCTCTCCCTGTCAGCGCTCATGCCGGACAAAATGACTTTGCCCCATTGGCCTTTGCAACCTGCGCAGACATGATGCCGATGGCTCCGCAGCCAATCACCAGCACCACATCGCCCCCCTCTATCCTGCACTGGTCATAAACCGCATGGCATACACACGCCAGAGGCTCCGTCATGGCCGCGGATGTAAAGTCTACGTGGTCCGCAATTTTGTGAACGCGGTCCTCAGGCACAACGGTGTAGCTGCCAAAAATGCCGTTGAACCAGTACCCCAATGTCTTTCTCTCAACACACAGGTTGTAAAACCCTTCCCTGCAGTAATCACATTTCCCACAGTAATAGAATGCCGTTTCCGACACCACTCTGTCGCCGGGCTTAAAAGCCGTAACCCTTCGCCCACTTCCGCGACAATCCCGGAAAATTCATGTCCCGTAGTAACAGGAGGTCTGACCGGAATGGCGATGTCGCTGTGGTATATATGCAGATCCGACCCGCATATCCCTGCCTCTACCACCTTGATTTTCACCATACCCTTGGCGGCCTCAGGCTCCGGGACCTCCCTGATTTCCATGTTGCCCGGGCCTTCTTCATATTTGACTAATGCCTTCATTCTTCCACCTTCTTTTTTTCAATATTTATATAATACAGGTGCTTTCAAAACTCCGCATCTGCGGAACTGGTACTCATAGGACCAGTCTTCGTCTCTGGTCCTCCAGGAATTGGGATAAAAGAAAATCTCATTTTCGTCGCAGTCATGCAGACTGCCGAATGTATTTATCCGGTTTCCGTAGGCCTTGATACCAATCTTGTGAATCCCGCTGGTTTCAATCTCAAATTTCTGCCGATACGGAGAGTAGAAGACAGAGCCAACGGCCTTTCCATCAATCTCAATATCGAGCAGTGCTGCACGGTATTTGGAGACCTGAATTTCATAGACGCCTTTGTCAAGAAACTTTTCAAATTCATAAACCACATTTCCGCCATAAAAGGGCATACCCTGGTTTACAATATCACCCCAGCCGTATTCTGTGCGTTTGGTCTGTAATCTGCCCTCAGCGCCCGTGACCTCCACATCAAAGTCTCCCAGAATGTAGTACGACTCCAGATTCGTATTCTTGTCAAAGGGTAATTCCACTACCAGCTCATGCTTTCCTGCCTTCACATCCGGGAACCGGACGGCAGTAATGTCCTCATCCACAAAATATCCTTTTTCCACTGCACCTAACAACTCTCCATCAAACCATATCCTGCTCTGATTCAAATCTTCACCCGCAAACTTTAAGTCCGTCATATCATCACAGGCGTTCACCTCATATTTTAATTTAATCTCATGCCAGTGGTCCCCTGCCTTTTCCCGCAATACCCATGGCTGTGGCACGGACGCGGTGCGCAGCGGATACCCGAATCGCTCTCTGAGCTTTTCATCAATCCTGAGGATTTCTTCTTTTGGCATATACTCTTCCCCATCGATAGATACTTGTGCTATATCCAGCACCATAACATTTTCTCTTCCCTTACAAGGTTCACAACTTCCTCAAAAAGATCCAATCTGCGGGCCGCACACTTCGCATCCTCTTTCCCGGGCCGGTCCGTATTGACCTCCTTAGCGGGTTCTGTCTCTAAGAGCAGGCTGTCCTGCTCATACAGTGTATAGATAAAATTTGTGTTTCCATTTTCATGCCAGCAAGGTAATGTTTCCTTTGTTCCGTCCAGAGGATTCAGCAGAGTAATGTCTCTTAGGCCCTTAAGCGTAACCCGGATCTTATCCTCTTTGGCAGAATCCGGATTGTCCATAGCCCTGCCGTTGGCGATAAAGAAATACTCCGCCTTTCCCGTCTTTCTGCACTGGTAAATATATTTTTCGGTCCTCTCACCGTCCCAGTTTTTCTTATGCCAGGGTTTTTTCAGGAATTTATTCCCCTCAAAATGGATATCCAGAATGCGGTCCTCATCCAAAGCGCGTAAGAGGGTATCTTTGGAGAAGTCTACGTAGGTGCATTCAGCTGCGAACTGCTTTACGGAATCGTCTTTTGGGGCATCGATCAATGTGGGAATCTCTCCTGTAAAAATAATTTTCTTGCCCTTTTTCTCCATAGCCTTCAGGAAGTCCAGCGTTGTCTTCCTCAATATCTTACAGTTTGGAACCACTATGGTATCATATTCCATCTCGCCTACACGATTTTCTTCCCACAATTCCGGAAGCAGGCTCTCCGCAATATAGTCAAAGTCAATCATGCCAAACAAAAGCCATTCAATCAGATCCGCAAAGCTCTTATCCAGCGCATCCCGCTCCTCCTTTGTCTGCTCATTTGGCCCAAAGATAACCCAGTAGGATTCTATGGGATGAATCACAGCCACCTTTACCAGAGGATTTCCCTGCGTCATGATCACATTGATTCTGGAAAAATAGTCTTCAATCAGGGCATACTTTTTTGTACCATGGGGATTGAAATCCAATGGAGGCCGGGTAATCTCTTTTCGCTTCCCCACCATACTCATCCAGGTCAGGTGATGGATTCTGTGGTTCACTCCCAGCGCCGCCTGCCAGTCTCCCTGCAGCTTATGGCGTCTGAAATCAAAGTCCCAGTTTGTAACTCCGTACAGCTCGCTGGCAACCCATTTTCTTCCATACTGATGCGCCACGCTCTGCGCCTGCTTTACGGTTGTATACTCTCTGAAGTCACAGAGCATGTCGACTCCGGGGATTCCAAAGCCGCTTAGTCCTTTCATGATATCCCCTTCCGCGCATGTCTGTGTATGGAGTGTTGGCTCCTCCATAAGATGGCCGGTCAGCAGGATATCGTGCTCATCACACCAATTGCTGATTCGCTTGACAAAGTCCTCATAGAACCTGTCTGTCACATGCAGATGGTACCAGTAGCGGTATCTGGAAATCTCTTTTCCCGGTAAATCCCAGAGAACTTCCGGTATATGTGCCAGTATACTGCTGTGATACTTTTCCTGGAATGTCTCGTCAAAATCCCCGGTGAAGGGCAGGATTACCGCATTCAGGGAATTTGCGCTGCCCAGGTTCTGTTTCGCCACAAATTGGGGTTCATCTGTAAAAATTGCGGGGATATTCTTTCCAAAATCCCCGGACAGATTTTTGTAATAGGCTTCATAGGTCACATCTAAAAATTTGTCCGCAGCCTTTTTATTCAGAGTATCTGCATAGGATTTATTGTTAAACCAAGGGTTATCAATCCCGGTCTCCAGGTACACGTACCATTTTTTGTATCCCTCCTTATGGGGTGCGTCCTCCACACAGGTATGGTAATCCTCCAGCTCTCCCTCTCCCCGATCTTCACATAAAAGGCGGTCAGAAATCTTCCGTCTCCCTTTGGGGATACCACTGCCCGTGAATCAAAAATAGGCTCAGGATAATCTGCTGTTCCATTTTTAAACGGTGTGATTACCAGGTACTTGCTTCTGAGTTCTTCCTCTGAAGTCACATAACCTCCCCCATATCCCGAGGGCCACCGGTCCTCATCGTACAGGCGGGCAAGCAGGCCCTTCTCTTGTGCCTCCTCTACACAAGCCTTCACGCATTCCATAAATTCAGGCCCCAGGTAGGGTGTCGCCATCCCACACGGCTGTGCATATAGAAACCGCCCATTCCCATATCCGCAAACTGCTGAACCTGCTTTACAGATCTTTCTTTATCCAGTTTCATATTCCATGCCCAGAAGGGGGCGCCCCTATATTCAGAGGGCGGAGTCTGAAACTCTTTCTCTAAGATCTCTAAATGATTTTCCATATCGTATTCTTCTCCTTTTTAAATATGTAGGTGTAAGGGTGTACTTAACCCTTCACCGCCCCGCGGTAATGGAGCGTACAAACACCTTCTGTGTACACAGGTATAGGATAACAAACACCATTGCCGCTACGGTCAGTGCCGCAAAGACCGGGGTGTTACCCAAGTTTGTGGTCTGATCTCTGAGGGATGCGATTCCCACCGACAAAGTAGTCTGATTCGTATCGCTGATTGACACAAGGGCCCACAGGAATTCATTCCATGCGCTCATACCGCCTAAGATACCCAAGGTTACAAGCATGGGTTTCACCAGCGGAACCATTATCCGCCACAGGATTCCCAGAGTTCCGCACCCGTCAATGCGGGCCGCTTCGGTGATCTCCTCCGGAATTTCTTTCATATAGTTCGTAATCAGCAGCAACCCAAGGGGTGCAAACCCCTGATAATAAGGAAAGACGATTGCGGGCAGAGTATTCTGGATTCCCAGATTCACCACCTGCATGTACATGGGCAGCAGAATGATAGGTGTGGGGATCAGCATGTTTAACAAAATGAAATAGTAAAAGAACTTTCGAAACTTCATTTTCATCTTCGTGAATGCATACCCGGCTAAGGTAATGAACGCCAGATCCACGGCCACTGTTACAAGAGTGTTCCTAACCGTATTTTTTAGATAAACGCCCAAATGCCCTTTCTCAAACGCCACTATAAAGTTATCAAAGTTAAGCCCTGAGGGCAGTGTCCAGATGCTGGAGAGAAATTCCGATTCTGTTTTAAAAGCCTGGAAGATCACCCACAGCAAGGGATAGAGAGAGATCACGGCCCAAATAACAAGTAATAAAAAAGTCAGAAATCTTAATATCTTTTTTCTATTCATGCCTTTTTCTCCTTTTTGTCAGCTGGGAAATCAATGTGACCACCACCATCATTACCATCATAATAATAGATGCCGTGGACGCTGTGCCGAATTTCTGGCTGGAGAATGCCGCCCGGTATATATAGGATGTGATCACCTCGGTCGCTCCTCCCGGACCTCCCTTTGTCATAGTCCAGACCATATCAAAGGCCCTCAAATCGTTGGTGATCGTCAGGATCATCAAGGTAATAAATGTGGGGGTCAGATATGGGAGAATGACATATCGGATTCTCTGGAACGCATTCGCCCCTGTCCAATTCAGCCGCCTCCAGATAGTCTGTAGGCAGAGACATGATATTGGCGTATAAGATCAGCATATTAAAGGGGATGGTTCTCCATATCCAGGTAACAATGATGGATCCAAGGGCTGTCCCTTGATCCGCTAACCAGGAGTGCTTTAGGCTCCCAGCCCCAATATATCCAAAAGCTGGTTCAATGGACCCAGGTGGGGTCATAAATGATTTTCCATATACATCCCACAACCACCATTGAAATCAAATATGGAATAAAAACGCCACATTGAAAAACTTTTTTCCCTTAATTCCTCTGAATAACACATATGCCAGCAAGAATCCAATGGTAATGGATACCAGCAAATCAAAAACCGATTAAAGTAAGCGTATGCCACACAGAATTCCAAAAGGCTTTATCTCCAATAACCTCTAAGTAATTCTCAAGTCCCACGAACTTATCCATGCTGCCGTACCCTTTATATTCAAATAAACTTATCCGAAATGCGTTGGAAAGCGGAATATAAAGGAAGATAACAAATACTTCAATCGTTGGCGCAATCAGACAATATGCGGGTATGCTTTCTTTGATATCCGTGAAAAACTTTTTGAGTTTAATGTTACCCACCTGCTTTCTGTAAGATCATTATGCAGGATTTGACATCCTGCATAATGTTGTAATGCCTTATTTTGCCCGGTATTCCTCGTACATGGTCTGAAGCTTATCACAGATATCATCCAGTTCATAATTGCCCATCAAATAATTGGGATAGAGGTCCGTTAAAAATGCAGTCTTAATCTCTGTTGTTACTGTAACCGGAACATACAGCTCCGGACAGAATCCGTTTTCAGCCGCTTTATTGAATCCGGCCAGCAGCTCATTTAGTTCAGCGTCATCCTTTGTAATGCCTTTTACGCCTGCGTTGCGGTACTTCAGCCCCGGGTCTGTCTCAAAGTTGGTTTTTGGATGTCAGATATTTCAGGAATGTCACAGCCTCTTCGGGGTGCTCTGTATTTGCGCTGGCCGCAAAGATAATGCCTGAACCTCCCATGGATCTGGAGGGAGACCCGCGATACCCGGAAGCACGCAGGTCCCGAGCTCCATGGTATCCGGTGCATTGTTCATCAGATACTCCAGCTTGTCCGGTGCAATCAGTAAATGCCCCAGTTTACCCTGGATAAACATCTGCTGTACTGTCTCAATATCAGCCGTCAGCATGTTATCTGTAATATATCCTTTATCCCACAGCGCCTTGCATTCCTCCAGGCTCTTCTTCACAGATTCTGTCTGGAATGTCATGGTGCCGTCTTCAAATTTTTTGCCTTCCTCGTCCAATTCCTTTCTGCAGAACTGATCCCAGAACAAGCGCGGCATCCAATCGATAGTGGTGGGGGGACTGAACAGAAATAGGAATCAGTCCTTCATTTTTAAGCGCTTCGCAGTTGCCCAAGAAGTCCTCCCACGTCTCCGGCACGGAGAGGCCCAGTTTCTCATACACATTTTTATCATATAACACAGCTACGGATACCATGGAAAACGGAACTGCGTAGTCAAAGGATGTCTCATTCGGATGCGCCTGTTTTATGATGCTTTCACAGTTTTCCAGAAGGGCGGGTTCAAAAGACTCTCTCCAGGTTCTGTCCCCTTCATAGGACTTTCCATCCAGTTCCTTGGACAAATCCATAAGTAAACCTTCCCCAACCTGGTCCGCGTAATATCCCGCCTGAGTCCACAGTACATCCGGAATGTCATTTGAGGATGCCAGCGCGGAGAATTTACCTGCATAATCACCGCTCGGCACAAATGTTAGGTCTACATCAATATTTGGGTTCTCATCCTTAAATGCCTGAATCATTTCTTCGTCTACCGCTTCATCACATGTTAAAATTTTCAAAGTGACTTTTTCATCTTTAGTGCTGCCGCTCTGAGCGCTCTCCTCCGGCGTTGCCTTTGCACCACATCCAGCCATTAACATTGCGGTACATACTACCAATGCAACTATTCTTCTTTTCATGTTTTTCCCTCTCTTTACATTCATCAGTTTTTGCATATAGTTCCTATTTGGGTAACTGTGCAGTACCCTACAGACCTGCGTGACAGCTACCTGTATTGTTCACTCATCCTTTGTCTTATACTTCCCCCCTTTCCTGTGTATTGAAATATTAGTATCTAAAACCTCCCATTTCCATATTACTGGAATGCTGGATGAGTATCCTATTAGGGGCGCACTTGCTGCGCCATAAGTTGCTACCAGAAATGGTATACTTATTGAAACTCCATCTGACAGTTCTTCAAAAATTCTATGGATTTCCTGGCCATCTCATCCGGCTCCAGTACCGGCAGTATTTCAACAGACAGCCACCCTGTATACCCAATTTTTTGAATCGTTTCAAATATTTTCCTAAAATTTATATGCCCCATACCCGGAGCATATCTGTTAGAATCTGCCACATGAATATATTCAATCTGTCTCTTATATTTTATAAGGCTTTCTTCCATGCTTTTTCTTCTATATTCATATGGAATAGATCTGCATGGATTCCGCAATTATCCCTGCCAATTTCTCCTATAAGGTCCGATGCCTCTGCTATAGTATTGATAAAATTACATTCATAACGGTTCACCGGCTCGATCAGTATGCGCATCCCATATCTTTTCGCATAGTCGCAAATCATTCCCATGGTGTTAACAAACCTTCGCTCCGTCTCCCTCTGGTATCCCACGGCTCAATCTGCCCTCTGCATCTGCCAATGTTGATTTTATCGGTAAAAGGGCTTAACGCCTTAATCAATTTAAAAAATTCTTCCAGTAGCCTTGTTTTCTTTTCCTCATCTTTAGTTGTCATATACAAGTTTTCTTCTGCAAAAAATACGACCGGTGGTAATTGCGCTGACTTGCAGATTATATGTTTTTAAGTATTTGGACAGCCACTGGGGCTGGATCTCGTCCGCGCCTTTCAGGGCCAGCTCAACCCCATCGTATCCCAGCGCTGCGGCCTTTTTATAGATTCTTCAAACCCTCTCCAAACCACAAAGGCCTCCGGCGCTGCACTGATGTCCGCAATTGCGATAGACGTTTTCACTCTTATTGACCTCCTGACTTTTGTTCTATAAATTCCTGGAACTCAGATCTTTCCAGATCCCTGCTGGTTTTCATCTCCAGCTTGGAAATCAGGTCCAAAGAGATATCGTGTCTTCCACCCTCATAATCCGTATTCAGCCATATCTCTACGATCTCTAAGGCTTCCCGGACAGCAGTAATTTTGCCTCCCAGACACAGGATGTTAGAATCATTATGTCTCCGCGTCATCTCTGCCATATAAGAATCTGTGCAGAGGGCAGCTCTTATCCCCTTGAACCGGTTGGCCGCAATGCTCATTCCAATCCTGGTAGAGCAGATTAGTATGCCTCTTGCATCCTCATCGTTTCGAACAGCCTCCGCCACCTCCACGGCATAATAGGGTAGCGGACTATATCATTGGAATGGCTGCCCACATCCTGATATTCAATCTCTCTTTCCTGCAGATACTTTAGGATGTCTAATTTCAGACCATATCCGCCGTGGTCGTTGCCAATGATGATTTTCATGGCTCACCTCCTTGTCTGTGTCTACCTGATCCTCTCTCTGACACTGTCCCGTACAATTAATCTGTTATCACCAAGCTTTGCTTTTCTCTTCCCCGGGGGCGCCTGCCCCAGCAAGAGAGCCACACTCTCCATCCCCAACTCATAGGTGGGTTGGTGGATAGTTGTCAATGCCGGTGTGACGATATCTGCAAAGCTTATATCATCGTATCCCATCACAGAGATATCATCCGGCACCTTACATCCCTTTTTCTGGATTGCCTTCATGGAGCCTATGGCCATCAAATCATTGGCTGCCAAAATTGCTGTGGGAAGCTTAGGGCATCCCAGCATTCTTTCAGTGGCCAGATATCCGCCCTCCATACTGTAGTTTCCATTTGAAATATAATCTGCGTAAAGCTCCAGATTATGCTCCTGGCAATAGTCAATAAACCCCTGGTATCTGCAGAAACTGGAATAGGAATCATTCAGCCCATGGATAAACCGATTCTTTTTATGTCCATTGCTTCTCAGATATTCTACGGCACTGCGTATTCCCTCATAATCGCTGTTGTTTATGTACATAATGCCGCTTGCATCTCCCTTTGGTGGGATCTTCATCCACAAGCACCACTGGGACACTCTTGCAAAGCTGTAAAAGCTCCTCCTCCCTAAGCTGATGCTTCATGATAATGAGTCCCCTGACGTTTTTCGCAAGAAGTGATTTTATGTAACCTCTTTCCTTATCCTCACTTCTGTCCGTATTGCACAAAAAAGTGGAAAATCCCTGTTTCTGCGCCGCATCCTCGACTCCCCTGGCCACCTCGGGATAGTAGGGGTTTGTAATATTGGGCAGGATCAAGCCTATATCATTTGACTTCTGCGTCCTCAGAGTTTTGGCAGTCAGATTATAGTGGAACCCCAGCTTTTCCATTGCCGCTAAAACTCTTTCCTCTTTTTCCTTTTTTACATGGTTTTTCTTATTGAGGACATTTGATACTGTACCCACTGATACTTTTTGCTTCTATAGCAACATCTTTTATAGTAGCCATTCATTCCTCTTCCCTTTTTTTGAATCGTTTCAATATAATTACATTATACACATTACACAACAGTTGTCAATAGGTATTTTATTTTTTATACAACTTGTTCACAAGTAAGCGTAACCATTCAGACGGGTCAGGTCTGTTACTGGCGCTACCACCCGGCGCAGCCTGTAACAGACCTGATATCTTTACAGTGCCAGACCGCACTCGAAGGCCAGCAGCATATACTTTTGGGCATTGGTGAATCCATAGTCCGTCAGATCCCTGGGCTCCCATACTTGGCTGTCCAGATTATCTGCACCATAAAAAAAACTGCCCCAACTTCACCCTTCTGTATTTTGCAACAGCCAGCAGCGCGGAGTATTCCATGTCCACTCCCAGACAGCCCATCTCTTTGTATTCCATGATAGCCTCTTTGGTCTCCCGGTAAATGGCATCTGTGGTCCATATCCTCCCGGATACAGAAGGATAGCCATGGGTTCTCAGACATCTTTTACAATGGATGTCACCTCCTGATCCGGCTCTAGCTCCTCCTCCGGCGCCAAATAGTGATAGCTGGTACCCTCTTCCCTGACAGTTCCTGTGGGAATAATAAAACGGTCTCCCACCTTGCGTTCATCCAGCACCCCGCAGCAGCCGAAAAAAACAAACTTTCTGCCTCCCATTGCAATCATTTCCTCAAGTCCGCACGCACATGCAGGTGCACCCACCAAAGAGAGGTAAAATGCAATCACCCGCCCTCCATACCGGATTTTGTATACAGGGTTGATTCCATTGGCACTGTACAGTTCTGCAATCCTCTCCACTCCTTCCATGGCTGCAAACTTATCAATAATCTGTTTGGAGAAGGTGGATATGCAGATATCAGGAAACTGCTCCACAGGCTTTGTGACATCCGTGGGATTGATAAAGGCTAAAGCATCCTGCCTTGATTTATAAAAAGATTGTATTCATGTTTATTCTCCTTTCTGCTCTATCAATAATAAATGTTTCACAGTGTCAACTATCCTCTTCGGTATCTTTTCATCGATTGGCATAAGCTTGCTGTACATCCGAACTCCCTGGTAGGAAAAACGATGAGGTCAAACACCGCCTCCGGGTCCGTTTCTTGAAACTCTTTTGTCTTAATTCCATAATCAATGAGCTCCACCCACATATCCCTGGACTTCTGATACTGCCTGGATATGGAGTTTTCACTGCAGAGATGCTCCCATTGCTAAAGAACTCATAGATTGCCAGGCTGAGGGAATGGCTGCTGTCAATCATTTCCCCCTCATACCTGGAAAGGACATCCTCCAGAATCTTTGCCGCCGGAATGTGCCTCCCTATCTTCTCTTTAAACTCATTCTCCTGATTGTCCATGAGCGCTGTCACGATTTCTAAAAAAAATCTGCTCCGTGCCCGTATAGTGGCGGTACAGACCTCCCCGGCTGAGTCCGGTCTGCTCTGCAGATGTCCTTCATTGTCACATCCTTGTATCCTTTTTTCAGCAAACAGTTTATATGCAGCCATACATATCCTCTTTTTTTTGTCTTTTCTCCCTTTTCTCCCATTGCGCCTCCTTTTGCGACATATGTGTTTCTTTTTTTAATTATGCGTCATTTATGTCGCTTTGTCAACAACAAATTTGAATAACTAATATAGGACTCTCCCAGTATTAATTGCAGTTACTACTTCGTGAACTATTTATACCATGCCCGTATACTACAAGCAGAATTACATCTCTAATTGTTTTTAATGTTTGCATTCTGATTTTTATGTTTTATAATATAATTGCTGCCAGCTCTTTCCACCAGGAGGAAGGTGAATCTTTTTGTTGTCTCTGTTGGGGCATATGTAGTGAGCTACTACATATGCAAATGGTTAGACAAAAATAAAATGACAGCTATCCAAAAAGAATCCCCGAGAGCAGCAGCTCTAAAGGGATTCGCTTTGTGAATATAAATTTTCTCTTTACACTTTAATGTTTATTTCACATGAACTGTGGCTACATATTTTTTGTTCCAGCCTGTACCGTTATCTTAGTCTTTCCTGGGCATACTTCTCTGTAATCTCTCATTTCACTTTGATGGACTTACTCACCGCAGCTGCGGAATTTTTGTATTTGCCTGTTCCTTTTTGCTACAAGTGAAAAGTTATATTTCTTTCCTTTTTTGAGTAATTTCTTAGGAATGGTATAACTCGTTCTGCCCTTCTTAATCTGTACTGTCTTTATAACTTTCTTACCTCGTCTGATTTTCAGGGTGTAGCCATTATTGTTCGCTACTTTTTTCCACCTTGCTTTTTGGCGGTGAGCTTTAGACCTACCGGTTTTTTCAACTGTACAGCCTTTGGAGATGTTACTGTTGTGGGACACTTACAGGTGTTATCGCGCAGTGCCAGCTCATTGATAGCGTCTAACAGGTTATTGAACGCCTCGTCCACTACTGAATGCTCATTTCGTGTCAAGTCTGCATTTAAAACAGTCTCCGCAGTCTTCATGGATGACAGCAGAGCTGTAACGCTATCTTCCTTAAATACTTTTGTATTAAGCAGTTTCACCTTATTAAAAAGATCTTCCAGTAATCCGGTGTTTGCTTTATATCTCAAAGCCAGCATAGCGTTGTTTAATTCATCTGTGGCTTCATTGATTTCTTCCTGGGAAGTCATTACATTGTCAAACAGCTCTTTTGCATTCTCCAGAGCTCTCTTAAATCTGGCCCGTCCCTTAGCTACATAATCGGTCAAATTGTGAGATTCCGCTGTGGTAATTGCATCCAGAAGCAGGGCTTTATTGCCCTCTTTCATATCAAAGCCTGAATCCATTTCAACAGTTCATTTTTCGCCGCGTCAACCTGGTCACTTGTGGCATTGGGATCATTGTTGAGCATTCTTGCCTCAAACAAAGCTGCCTCAAGCTTCTCTCTCACGGATTTTACTACTTGCTTGTAATCGTCCGCCTGTACTGCCTCCTGGGCATAGTCTATAAACTTCTGCAGCGTCACCTTATCAGGAACTTTTTCCGTTACGGCTACTTCACAGGTTGCAAAGAGTCCATTGGAAAGTGTGGCTGTGATCGTAGCGGTTCCAACCCCCACAGCTGTTACATTGCCATACTCACTCACAGTGGCAACACCCTCATCGCTGGAAGTCAAGTAATATTCTCGATAGAAGTAACTGGATTGAAGTTGGCAAATAATGTTTCGTCAGTTCCTTTTTCTAAGGAGAGTTCTGCCTTGTTTAACTCAACGCCAACACCTACGGTCAGCACAACACGCTTATAATTCTTTAAGCTTGTATAAAGATCATTGCTCTTAGAATCGGAAACTTCAAATATCAGGTGGATGGTATCGCCCACCTTGGCATCCTCAGGAACTGTGAATGTAACGTCTTTTGTATCGGATAATTCAATGGTTCCAGTATCCGCATGGGTATCTGCGTCCGCATAGCGCCACCATTTATAGGTCAGCTCATCGCCGTCCGGGTCATAAGCAGCGCCATTGAAATCAATGATTTCCCCAGGGGTAACCGTGAGATCAAGTCCGTTCATAACACCGGCCTTGGGATGGTGGTTTGCGTCTTCATATTTGTCTGTAACCGACCACTTTGCATGTGCCGAATAATCAGCCTGAAAATCAGGCGCCCAGCGGGAGAACGTCCAGTTCTTAGGCAGGACTGTGGAACCTTCCGGCGGAACGTCAACTGCTACGGCTGTGTATGCTGATCCGCCGTTCATCTGGTTACCTGAACCGATTACATCTCTGTACTCGTTCGGCCTGTCCGGATTTGCTTTTTCAAACCGGCCTCCCAGCCTCCCCAGGACGGGTCCTCACTGCTTCTCAGTCCGTTGTCAACCAGGCAGAGGTATGACGGAGTATCGCCCTCCGCGTAGAAATATCCATTCTCGCTCCTGTTGCGGCTTCCGCTGTCGCCCCAATCAGAGAACGGAAAATTATCTGCTTCTGTATGTGGTGGGGTATAAACCGGCTCCGTGTAAAATTTATGGGTAGGATCTTGCAAATAAGCATTGGACAGATCAAATGGAACCCGAATCAAGGACTCGCTGGTAAGTGGGCTGCCTATATTGACGATTGTATCAGTCCATGCTTTGCAGAACCATGTTTCCTGTGCTTCGATCATATGTCTCTGGGGCTGTGTCCAGGTTGCGTAGAAATTGAAGAAGCAGTCTTGGCTTACAATAACCCGGATTCCAGGCCAATTTGGCGCCACGTAGGAACCATATGTAGGTGCCTGGTTGTCCCATATCATGTAAAGGGTGACTTCGTTGTTGATCTTATTCAAAATTCTGTCCCAATCTTCCGTACCCTCATACTCCTCTTTGATGCTCTTGAGAGCCCTGGCAGTGGTATTCATTCCGCCCCAATGCTGAATGTACAGCTCTTCGCCGTCCGGATTTTCAAGGATGGTTTTTGATATATTCAGATCCTTCGGTAATCTCCTGTAAATCCCCTACCACCTTGATGTTGCCGTGCTTTGTAACACTTTTAAGGTATTCAGGTGTTGGATAGGATGGATCATGCACTTTCAGATTGTCGTAGACTTCCGCATATTTTTTCAAGGTAGTAGTCCAGCCACCTGAAACCGGTCCATCTCCTCTGTTCAAAGGTTACGGTGACAGAGCCATCATCGTTTGTCACTTGATTTTTAATATAAGATTTCTGTGTATCTGTCAAATTCTCCACTGCCTCAGCATTCGGGTATCTGATATCTCCGCCAGTGTGATGACCGGCATTAGACGCGGTCAGCGCAGTAAATGCGCAGGCCTGTAGAATAGGTCTCGATAACCTAACTAACTTCCCCTCCCATTTTCGCACAGAGTACTTATTGATGTTAAAGCAAGAAACGAAAACATTATATAAACATTTACGTAATATAATTTTAGCAAAGAAATTTATCTAAAAATATATCCATTCTGCTTTAAAATTGCATATTCATACTTTTTGTAATCATATTTTGTTCTTGATGTAACTGTAAAACACTGAAAAGCTGTGTTTTGGCAGGCCGCTAAAACAATCGTGTAAATATTTATGCAAAATATTCATACATGAAATTTTTAATGAAAAAGAATCCTGCCTGAGGGCTTTTTTTATATCATAGGGAATTCCGAAGGACTTTCTTATGATATAAAAAAGCCTTATCCAAGAGATACTATCCTCTTCTCAGATAAGGCTAAACTTATTTCAGGGTAATGATCAAATTTATATGAAACTTCTTTTAACTGTCTGTTCATTGAGCAGCATTTCGGACAGAGAACGACTCAGTATAAAAGTTTCCTGCTCCACGCCTATACTATTCTGGGATGTCTAATATCCGATCTGCTCTAATATTCTATCAATGGTTCTCGCGTTTGCCATCGAAAATTCTGCTGAAACCGCAGGCATTTCTCCATCCTCAATGCATCTTCCAAGCTGCTCCACCTCCAGCTTATAATTCTGGGGCGTGGGAACAGTCTTTGTTTCCTCCCTGCCATCGAATGTGGTAACCGTGTAGCTGAGATCCCCATCTCCGTTGAATTCAAAATTGGCACCTTTGATGCTTCCCTTTGTCCCATGAATCTCGAAACGTTCGCTATGTCTGTCCAGATTGGTCTCCAGCACCATTCCGCAGGAAAAAGCCGCTTTGCTTCCATCCTGGTATTCCATGAGTACGGAAGTATACGTGTCAATGCCCTCCTCAGAAAAGGTGCTGACTGCCTGATTCCCGCAGGTCCTTTATCAAATATACGCTGAATCAGACTGGTATTGTATACGCCAAGATCATAGGTAGAGCCTCCCAGCGTCTCTTTTCGCATGCGGATATTCTTCAGGTCATAATCTGAGGTGATATAGGCAGATTCCATGTATCGGATCTCTCCAATTATCCCTTTTTCAATTTCTGATTTCAAGGCCGCTATGTATGGGCTGTGCTGGTAGGCAAAGCCTCCATCAGACAGACCTGATTCTCATCTGCAGTCTCGAACATCTCCTGTGCCTGCTTTGCTGTGGGCGCAATGGGCTTTTCACAGAGAACATGCTTTTTACTCTGAAGCGCTTTTATGGTCCACTCATAATGCAGGGTGTTTGGCAGTGGGATATATACTGCCTCCACCTCCGGGTCTGCCAGCAGTTCTTCATAACTTCCATATGCCTTTGCAAATCCATATTTTTCTGAAAGTCTTCTGCCTTCTCCATATTTCTGCCCGCAATAGCGAACATCTCACAGTTATCTGCCGAAAGCATTCCCGGAAATGTACTTCTCTCACAGATAAATGCCGTTCCTAAAACACCCCATTTTACTTTTCTCATATTTTTTACCTTTCCTTTCATTCTTCTACTGATAGAACAGCTGTCCTTCAAAAATAGCAGTCAGAAGACTGCTTGCACATCCGCGCAAGGCTGCATCTGCTTCAAAGTGAGATTTTGTCACCTGCACATTCCGATACTTCCTTGCTATATGTCTTTCATTTACCTTTTCCTCAAGTACTTTGAGATAATGGTCAGGTATCCAGAATCCCTCATGCCCGATAATAATTTTTGAGGATTGAAACCATTTACAAGGCTTATCATTCCACAGGCAAGCTTTTCCATCATATCCAGAAATACTGCATCCATCCTCCCAGCTTTTTCCGAGAGGCTGTCTTCGGCTTTCGCTCTTTTAAAAGGAGCTCCTCCATTTCCAGGCAGAATTCCCTGAAATGATTTTTTTTTCACCTGTAGCTTCCTGGAGCTGCCTGGCTATCACATTGCTGGATGTATAGGTTTCCAGACATCCTTTATTTCCACAGCTGCATAGGTTTCCCTGCCAGTCAATACTGGTATGCCCCAGTTCACACACCATGCCGCTGCTATTGCTATATAGCTTTCCATTGGTGATCACCCCTGTTCCGATTCCATTGGCAAGATCAACATAGATGAAGTCTTCACACGCCCTCCCGCTTCCAAAATATTTCTCAGCTATGGCAGCGCAGTTGCTTTCCCCGTCAAAATATACCGGCAACTTATATTTTTGCTCGATTTTTTCCTGCAAATTGAGATCATGAATACCGTAAAATTTGGCGGGGTTAAAATTTGCCCCTGCTTATAATTTACCGGACCTATTGCGCCTATTCCGATTCCAAAGATCTTTTCTTCTCTGTTTTCAGCTAAAATGCGATCTATAGCTCTATACATTTGGGTCAGAAGTTTACTACTGTTTTTTCATTTAGGCCAAAGCTGGCCTTTTGCAGAATATCCAGCTTCAGGTTACACAATACAATGCTGCATCTCTCTATAAAGATTGATCCCTATTAGCTTTGGTGCTTTTGCAGGTATGCAGAGCTGCACAGGATTACGCCCCTTGCCTCTCTTCTGCATGGTCTCATTTTCCTCTAGCAGGCCATCTTCCAGGAATTCACCCACGATGTTGGATACTGCCAGTTTGGAGAGGCCAGTTTTTTTGACAGCTCAATCCTGGAAGTACATTCCCCTGTCACAACCAGCTTCAATACCAGACCTCTGTTCTGTTGTTTCAATGAAGTATTGTTCAATCCTATTTTCGTCATACCCGAATCCTTCCCCCGCCGCTGAAACCATAGGACGCTTTTGTTTGCAGCACATAAAAGGATATAGTAAGGATTTTTATCCTCAGTACTAATTCCCGTACACCGCTCATTTTGCCATCTGGTATATTTGAATCATATCTTCCTTCTTTAGCGGAACCACACAGCCATTTGCTCCGCCCGTGGCCTGTTCACAGCTTGCCGCCATCCGACTGATCTGCTGTTCAGTGGGTTCCACCCCTAATTCCCTCAAAGATGTGGGCATATCTATGGAACGATAGAAATCTTCCATTGCTGTTATTCCTCTCTCAACGGTCTCTTCATCGGAATCCCCAGGCGTCACCCCCTGCACATTTACAGCAAACTTTACAAACCGCTGCATTGCAGCATGACTCACATATCGCGCCCAGCTCCCCCATATCGCTGCAAGTCCGGCTCCATGTGCCACATCAAACATCCCTCAAGCTCATGCTCCATGTTGTGGCTTGCCCAGTCTCCGCCGTCTGTCCCGCACCCGGTAAGGCCATTGTGCGCTAAACTGCCTGCCCACATGATTTCTGCTCTTGCTTTGTAATCAGATGGATTGTCTGTCAGCACCCGGGCATATTTCATAACCGTTTTCATCAATGCCTCACTGATGGAGTCTGTGATTTCCATATTGTCGCTCTGATTGAAATACCGCTCCATGGTATGCATGAGAATGTCAACTACGCCGCTGGCCGTCTGATAAGCAGGAAGCGTCATGGTAAGTTGTGGATTCATCACTGCGAATCTGGGGCGGCACAAATCTGTATCATAAGCCCGCTTTAGGCCTTCTTTTCATTGGTAATCACACAGCCATTGCTCATCTCACTTCCTGCTGCTGCAATTGTCAGCACAACGCCTATTGGAAGGCAGGCACCCGCCTCACGCTTTCTTTCAAAGAAATCCCAGACATCCCCTCGTTTGCCACTCCATAGCCAATTGCCTTTGCAGAGTCAATGACACTTCCTCCCCTACAGCGAGAATGAAATCCACATTCTCTTTTTTGCACAGTTCTATGCCTTCATAGACCAAAGACAAATGTGGGTTGGGTACTACGCCTCCCAGAGTCACATACGAAACATGGACCTGTTCTAAAGATGCTTTGATCCTGTCAATTAATCCGGAACGCACTGCACTTTTTCCGCCATAATGAATCAAAACTTTTTACAGTTCTCCGCTTTTACAAGAGTACCTGTCTGTTCCTCTGTGTTTTTCCAAAAATAACTTTTTGTTGGTGTGTAGTACTCGAAATTGCTAAACATAGTAATCCTCCTCTTCCTGTTACTTTCTTGGGGTTATTTAGTAAATTCCTTTTACTTTATAAGCATATAATACACTCGTTTTACTAATTGTCAAGTGTTTTTTACAAATAATTTAAATGCTGTAGCTCCTGATTTCTGTTGTCAAAAGATCTATCACTTGTGGCCTCCAGTAATTTATGGCGCAGCTAGGGCGCCCCAATAGAGATACTATATTCATTAAAGTAGAACAAAGTGGACGAGTCCACGTCAACTCCCTAAATCCCTCACTCATGAGGGACTTGTACACTTTGCGCGCCAATGTGCAGCTGAAGCAGCTTTCCTCTCATTGTGTGCATTCCTTTTCTTACATAGGGAAGTCCGGAGCGCTTTCCTATGTAGATTAGGGTGTCAAAAGACATGAAAACATTAATTAGTATTTATTTGTACCTTGAAAATTTAACACGAAGTGGTTTTGAACTGTGAAATGTCATAGTTAGTTATCGTCAGTCGATTGGTTTTTTATCAGATTTTTATACCGCTTTTGATTTAAGCGCAAAGGAATCCAGACTACCAGCATAATCTAGTAGCTTTTGAAAATTTAATGCTGCGATTTTAAAGCCAAAATATAGACGGGTTCTTTTCTTTCCGTGTGTTGGTATCTTATCTATATGATACCGTCTCCTGAGAAGCGACGGTATTGCTTCTACTCCATTACGAAAACGGGCATGCTTACTGAATTCTTCTGTTTTCATATATTGCAATTGTTTTGCTCTTCCTACAGACTTCCAGGATACTTCTTTTCTGACTCTGGTTTGTAAAAATCGTGGCTTGCATTTTTCTTTATATGGGCAGCAACTGCAGGTTTCCTTTTTGAAATACGCAACGGATCGCTCGTTCCCTGAATCGTATTTACATTCTTCAGGTGAACATCCATTTATACATTCAATCAGATAATGTCCGTCTTCCGTAAACTTAAATTCAGCGTAGAGTTCATCGGGTTTACGTCCGGTAAAGTTCGTTGTGACAAGTTTGATGTTATGGTCATTTGCCATCCGCAAATTTTCTTCTCCGCTGTATGCACCGTCTGCAACTAAAAAGAACCTCATCACTCAAACGCGGTTGTTTACTCAAGTAGTCTTTCATTAACTGATTATCCGCATATATATTTTTCTCATATGCATAATCGGTTATGAGACTTCCATGTTCACTAACAGACTCTACCACGTTTCCCACATAGCCAAGATTTTTGCCTCCGGCTTTGTAACGGAAAGTAGCCTCCGGATCAGATGGATTTAGAAGGACCTCCGATGAATTTTCGACTTCTTCTTTTTTTTCGAAGGCGCCGTTTTCCATCATCATCCATAATGGTTCTTTCTTTTTAGCAGACGAATCAGAAGCTGATACTCGCTTGTATCATCAAATTCACCGGTGCTTCCACACTGCTGAATGAGTATCTCAGCATCGTGCATTACAACAATGGTTCTTTCTGTGGCATCTAAATCCCTTTTTATGATAGATACAGCGGTTGAAATCATCTTTCTCAATATAATGATGTTGTTCTTCTGGAATTGTATGACCCCGCTGATCCATGATTTTTGCAAGATTTACCACGCAGGTATAGAACAATTCCAGTAAAGAAAGATTCCTGATATTTGCAGCAATCATAAGACTATCCATACGCTGCATGCTTGGGGAAATCTTCATAAACTCTGAGATTTCCTTAGCCATCTTAACGGTACATTCGTGAATCAAGTCAACGTCATGCTCTGTTTCATAAGCAAGCACACGTGCTCTAAATCTGCTTAGACTTCTATCACTAAGAGGCTGTTCTTCAAAACTTGTAGTATGAAGAGCATACTGGTAACGAATATCAAACATAAGAGCCTCTACCAGTTCGTCATCCGTATCGCCCAAAGCTTCCTTTAGAATCAGCGCGCCAACAATGACATTAATTGGAGTGTTTGGACGGGATGCCTTGGTGCTGTACAAAGCAGAAAAATAGTTTCATCAATAGCCGGAAAAACTTTTTCGGCAAACACTTTGCCCAAGATTTTTCTAATACTCTTTTTCTCTTTCTGTAAGATTAAAAAAGTGCTATCGTTTAACGATAATTGTTGATTTTCATTTGCAACAAAAAGCCATTTCATCACCTCGGTATTTGATAATGTAATTATACCAAATATTCGGCATTTTTGCTATTTCGTGTTAAGTTTTCAAGGTACAAATTTATATCAAAGGTCATTGACCTTTTGACACCCTAATCCTATGATATAAAAAAATTCCGGGAGGCAAGACAGACCTGACCCCCGAAACCCCTATTTGGTGCTCTTTTTATAATCACTTGGCCATAAGTGTAATGACTGACCTATTTAATCTTTCCCCGAAAATCCGTTTCAACAAAATCGCCAGCGACAATATTCTGTCCAGTTGCCAACGTTACATTGAATTTGATTTTCTTTTCAGAAATCCTGGTACATTTTATCCAGAATGGAGTTAAGTTATAATAGTATCCGGTGGCATAAGTGGATACTGTTTCATAGTTTCCTTTCCTATCCGGCCTATTTTTTAAAGAAAACTTTGGTCGAGTTCCATCCCATTGTTATCGTTACCGAAATATCATACAACTGATTCTTCTCTTCCGCAAAGTATAACGTAACCTTATCATCACCTATTGATTTAAAATATCTGCCTCTTAAATCCTTGATGGTTGAATTCTTCTTTTTATAACTGTAATCTCGCATTTAGCAGTAACGCCATTGGCTTTTGCAGTAATGGTTACTTTTCCGGCCCTCTTTGCAGTGACTTTACCCTTGGAATTAACGGATGCAACAGAGGTATTACTGGATTTCCAGGAAACTTTGTTCTTTTTCCATTAAGGACAGCATTTAATTGTACCGTACTTTTTACCTGTTGTATATAATGTCACTTTCTTTTTATTTAATTTTATGGATGGATTTGTTACTTTAACTTTAACATACACTGTTTTTCCAGATACGGAAGCTTTGATTTTACATGTACCTTTTCCCTCGGCCTTTACCCTTCCTGAATTGGTAACCGCAGCGACTTTCTTATTGGTACTGGACCATTTAATTTTGGCAGATGTATTCTTTTTCTCTGCTGTTATTTGTACTGACGTTCCCTTGGTAAGTGTGATTGAAGTCTTATCTACTGTCAGCTCTGGAGGAAAGCTAAAAATAACCAAATCTGGATTAGAAGAATACATTTTAACAGTCATTTTTTCAAACATGGGCTTGGTATTTTTTGAAGTATAATTGAACAGTTCCCTCACGGTAACTTTGCCATCTTTATTCGCATCAGCTTTTACATTGTCATCCCAAAAGCCTAACCCCTTCCCCATGGCAAAGGTAAATTTCCCATAGGAATATCCCCCAAACCATGTGTATGGCAATTCTAATAAGGATCCAAATTGACTCTCCTCTTCATACCCACAGGACAAGATACAGGTAAATCTTTTTTTATCTTTATCTGGAAGCTTTGAAACTCCCAAATTATAAAAAGCTTCTGCACAGCAAGTGTCCAATATAACAACTATCTGCCCTTTATACTTTGCCAACTGCCTTGTCAAATCTTCATATTCGTAATAATCGCTTGAAGAAAGTGTAATCCCGTAAGCCTCCAGAACTTTATTTTCCTCTAAACGTGCAGTGGAATGGCCTGCATAATAAAAAATGTTCAGATCATCCCCTTGGCTAGAGCCAAACGAATGGTCTAAAATTTGATTTATGCTTGTTCTGGATACCCCTCTTTATAATCATAACTGTAGGCATGTATATTTTTCTGTGAGGTGACATAATTGTCTAACTTATTCTCACACAACCTGGAATACATTAATTCTTGGCTATTTTTTTGCTCTCTCAGGCCATCCGCTGATTGCCAATGCATGAAGTTTTCCCTTTGCCTGAGCCTGCAGCACCGGTGTTGCAAGAATAAATGCAAAAACATGATAAAAATACCAATCTTTAAAATCCAATCTTTTCTTTTCATACAATACCCATTCCTCCCATACTTTTTGTTTTCATTATAAACCTGTTAACATAATTTGTCAGCAAAACAGCCATTTTTACGTCATCCTAAATACGCAAATTGAATTTTATGAAAGGTTTGCAATCTGATTGACATTCACGCCGATTTTCTGAAGCTGCGCCGTATGCCTTTTGACTTCCTGCAAATCAAGCGTGATGATGTACCCGTCAATGAGTATTTTTCCGAGCATAGGCAGAGAGATTGAGCGTCGGTATCTGCTGCATTTTTCTTCAATTAACGCCCGTTCTTCCTCTGTTACCCGAATAATGATTTGCACGTTTCGTTTCCTGTTTTCCATGAGTATCCCCCTTTCTCTAACAAGACGTTTTCAAGCGGTTTTTCTACCCGCTTTGTGATAATTTTCTTTCACTACCTACTGCGAGGGATTTTCAAAAATGCCAAACATACACTGAAAAAATGCTTCAAATTTTTAATTATGGTATGTCAAAGTGCCAATTGACTTTTTAGTATCAAAATGATAATATTTTCATATATCAAAGCAGGAGGGAAAAAGATGACAGATAAACTTATGGATTGCATTACAAATCCAGTGAAATGTAAATTGCTGCTTGAAATATATTCAAAGGGAAAGCAACAGCGAAGCATTTAGCCGATACTTATATCGATATTCCTCAAGCTACCCTATACCGGCACATCAAGAAAATGTTGAGCGACGGCATTTTGCAAGTGGTAGAAGAAACACAGGTACGCGGTACAGTAGAAAAAACCTATGCACTCGCATACGACATCAACAGCAATATGGAAACTATGGTTGAGGAAAATTCCGGCGAACTTTATATGCAGTATTTCATGCAGTATATCTTTGGATTTGCAAAGCAGTTTCAAGAATACTGTCAATCTCCGAATATCAATATCAAAAAAGATATGACGGGATTTTCTCTTTCCCCACTCTATCTCTCTGATGATGAATTGACTTCTCTTGTAACAAGCATTTCTCAGATAATCAGCGCAGTAAAAATAATGAACCTAACTCAAAACGTAAGTTACGGACGATAGGTGTAATTGTGTCTCCAGCAGAAAATACAGACAAATAAAATGACCGTCCCATGTAGGGGCGGTTTCCTATTGACTTTATATTATCATTATGATAATATTATTAAAACGACAATATATAGGAGGTAAAAACATTGAACATTCTATTTGAAATTCTGCCCTTGCTGATTCCCGTTCTGTTTGTAGATATTGCTCTTGCAGTAGCGGCAGTAAGACATATTCTGCGACACCCACGCAATCGCTTTGGAAACAGAGCCATGTGGCTTGTGATTGCTGTAGTGCTCTTGCTCTTTGGACCGATCATTTATTTTGTCTTTGGAAAGGGGGAGAACGAATGAACATCCTCACAATACAAAGCTTATCTAAAAGTTTTGGAAAGCAGAAAATCATTGACAATCTTAATCTGTCTGTACCGGAGGGAAGTGTCTTTGGTTTCATAGGGAAAAACGGAGCCGGCAAAACAACGACCATGAAAATGGTGTTGGGGCTATTACAGCCAGACAACGGAAAAATCGCTGTCTGCAATGAGCCTGTTAGCTTTGGGCAGACAAGGACAAATCAATATATCGGATATTTGCCGGACGTCCCAGAATTTTATAACTATATGACACCCATACAGTACCTAAAACTATGCGGAGAAGTCATTGGTCTATCAAAAGCCGAAATATCAAAAGAAGTGAAGAACTGCTCTCCCTTGTCGGCCTAAACGGTGCAACAAAACAAATCGGTCGATTTTCTCGTGGTATGAAGCAACGGTTGGGAATTGCACAAGCATTGCTCACACAGCCCAAATTACTGATTTGTGATGAACCGACAAGTGCGCTTGACCCCGTAGGAAGAAAAGAGATTTTGGATATTCTCTATAAAATCAGTGGAACGACAACGGTGTTATTTTCCACTCACATTCTTTCTGATGTAGAGCGTATTTGCGACCATGCCGCTTTTTTTTGAACGAGGGAAAAATTACTGTCACCGGAACACTTGCAGAAATTAAGGCTTTGCATGGACACGATAGCTTGCTTTTAGAATTTTCGGCAGATAAAGATTTGCAGCTATTCAAGAAGCAAAAATCCATAGAGCCATTGTTATTTTATTCCGAAGAAAATAACAGGGAACTTATTTTACATAGCCGCGATATGGTAAGTGTGCAAAAATCTTTGTTTCGTGTACTTGCGGAAACAGGGATTTGCCCGTAAAAATAGAACTTATGGAGCCGTCCCTTGAAAGCCTGTTTTTGGAGGTAGTGAAATGAGTGGATATATTGCTTTTGTAAAAAAAGAATTTACGGAAAATATGAAGAATTATCGTTTTCTTATCCTATTCGCGGTTTTTCTGATTTTCGGTATTATGAGCGCATTTCTTGCAAAATTTACGCCGGAGATTTTATCGGCTTTAGCCGCAGATATGGAAATGACTTCTGAACCAGTCGCTTTGGACGCATGGAAACAATTTTACAAAAACATTTCCGGCGTTGGGTTCAGCGCATTTATCATTTTGTTTGAAGCTGTATGTCAAATGAATATTCCAAAGGAACCTTAGTTTTAATGGTTACAAAGGGGTTGTCCCGTAAAGCTGTTATCCTTGCAAAATATACGGTAGCCGCCGCACTTATGACAATCAGCTATTGGATTGGGTATGCTGCGACATACGGTTATACAGCCCTTTTATGGATTGACAACAACCTTTCAAATGTTGCCTTAGCCGCAGTTTCTCTTTGGATAGTTGGTTTTCTGTATTTGAGTATTCTGATGACTGGGTGCGTGATATTCAAGCAGACTTTTACAAGTATACTCTTTACGGGCGGCATTGTTGCCCTTATATCTTTGCTTGGAATGATTGAGCCGATTGCTAAATTCAACCCATTTATCTTAACCTTAAAAATGTAGATTTGATTTCCGGCGAAGCCATTCCGGCAGAATTTATGATACCCGCTTTTATTTCCGTCATTTTATCCCTTTTGGGATTACTTATTGCAATTCGGCTTTTCAATAAAAAAGCAGCTTTGAACAGTGAGTATAAAATGATTAGGACTCGCGATTGCTTGAATAAACAATTTCATGCTCTTGCTAATGATACTCTGAAAAAAAGTTAGAACTAAGTAACCTCATTACGGTTGAAAGGTTAGGGCGATATAAAAAAATACAGATTGAACAAGGAAGCATTTGAGGAAATCTCCTTTTGGTTAAGCAATTTAATTTCAACATAAATCTGCCGGACGGACGGCAAAAGAAAAAAGCCGTCGCACAGCAGACATACCCTTACGCGTTTTAAAGCGGCGGCTTAAGTCAAAAGATGAGGAACAAGAAGCTGATACCCTTTAAATTCATTGAAAAAAAGCTGTCGCCGGAGAACCGGAAATCATAGACGCAGTATTGCGGCACTATGCCGGACACATCAAGTATCTGTCTACCTATCGTGGACACATCAACGACGATATTCAAGACCGTTTAAAAGCACAGCTTATCAAAGCTATCCTGCAATTCCGTTTTGACAGGTAGCAAGTAGCAATGAGAGCGCAATCGGATAGACCGCTTACGCTCTCAATCCATTATGGAATGTAACACGATAGAGTGCGTTTCTCGCTTGATTTAAGCGGCATTACAGCGGTGATAGGGGCAGGGATAAGGTTTTATACTCCTACCCTTAAAAATGGCGTTCTATTGCGTAACATAGCAAACGATATTTTTTGTATTTCTCCCATTCCATTCTTTTTTCTGTTCCGGCGGCTCTGCTGCTTTGTCTTACCCCAAAGGTGAGGGGTTAGGGAAAGGATAGGAAGGGAATGGTAATTGGATTAAATCCGTATTTGATTTTTCTTTAGTTATTTATATCTTTATTTAATTGCGTTGGATTATCCGATGTCGGATAATCCAACACTGGAAACTATACGGTACTCAAGAATCGTCTAATCCAACCGCTTTATAAAACTGCTGATTTTGGGATAGGTATGTTACGCAGTAGAACGGCGTTTTTGAGGAAAAGGTATAAATCCCTTGCCGCGTGGGAAACGCGCCCGCAAAGCTGCTTGTATCAGTACTTTTCTGCACCCTGTATGGCAGCTACCCTGTTCCGGTTTGTTGGTTGATACTGTTTTATGAGAAGCTACCGTATTTTTTTCTATTTAGCTTATTTTATACGCACACTCTTTTTAGAACGTAGCTGGTGTACACTTTTTACCGCCGATGGTCTTATAAGCTCTGACACGGAAGTAGTATTTCTTACCTGACTGCAGTTTCTTGATAGTCCTGCTTACTGTACTACCCTTCTTGATGGTCAGCTTCTTTCCACCAGTCAGGTTGGACTTTCTGGAGTACTGAATCACGTATCCCTCTGCCCCACTCACTTTTTTCCAGGTCACAACAGCTGCTTTTTTCTTTTTGCTCTTAACCGCTTTGACAGCCATTTTCTTTGCGGAGAACTCCAGTCTGTCTACCCGCAGCTGTGCTTCTTTTGCCGCTTCCAGCGCTTCCTGTGCCTTTGCGCTGTTCTCTCCGGCCAGTTTCTTTGCTTCCTCTGCCGCCTTCTCGGCTTCTGCCAGCTCTTTCTTGGCTGCTTCCAGCTCTGCTTTCAGCTTCTGGCTGGAAAGGTTGGATGCCTCCAGTCTTGTGGCAATGTCAAAAGAATATGATCCGGATACTAAAGCAAACTTTGCGCAGTCCTGTCCATTGCGTTTTTCTCTTCCCGCATAGGATGCCCCTGGGGTATACTCATGAAATCTAACTGGGTCTCATTGATGGGAAGATATAAGGTTGCTGTGGTATTTGCTGGCACAGCTGCCTGGTAGGAAGTGATTTCACCTTCCTCGGCAGTCCATCCGCTGTAAATGGTGCCATAGTTGGAATCATAACTTCCGTTGGCATAAGTGAAGGTTCCTCCAACTGTAGGCTGCAGTACAAAATCCTGGTATCCCGCTTTTCCTTCATCTGTTGTGATACCCAGCTGATAGGACATCATCCATTCAGAGATCGCACCCAGCGAGAAGTGGTTGAAGGAGTTCATGGAGTTATTTCCATTGAATCCTCCCTCTACAGTGTAGGAGTTCCAGCGTTCCCACACAGAGGTCGCACCCTGGGTAACGGGATACAGCCATGATGCGTACTCAGTCTGTTCAAAGAGCTTATATGCCTCTTTAATATAGCCATACTTGGTCAGGACCGGTACCAAGTTTGGTGTTCCCGAGAAACCGGAGGTAATAGTGTAGCCTGCCTTTTTACTGCTTCCACATAATTTTTCACTGCCTTTGGTTCATTCTCTTCGTTAAAAATTCCATAGCGGAGCGGTGTGGCGTAAGCTGCCTCGGTATCATTCACTGTGGTGGTAACTCCACCCCACCCTGAAGAGGTGATCGGATACGGTTTACCGTCATCCGGATTGATGTACTTCGCATTCCACTGCTCTTTGCCAAGAGTATACCTTTCCGCATATTTCTGCTGCAGGTCCGTTCTGCCGATCACTCCTGCCATATCTCTTGCCAGGCCCATCAGATACACGTAAACGGCATTGTTGATCAAATCGGCGCTGGTAGAATCCACAGACAGCCAGTCTGCCAGGATGCCGGTCTGTGTTGTCAGGTTTGGATACTCATCGCTCAGCTTGTTTGTATTCAGATATTCCAGGTACTTATCAATTGCCTCTATATTTTCTTCAATAATCTGTGTGTTTCCGGACTGCTTATACATATTGTATGGGATCACCGTCAGAGCTGCATCCCAGGATACGCCCATAAAGCCAGGTGCCATGGTATCCCTCACAGGTGTAAAGGTAGGCGCTGTTACCGGGAGGGAGCCATCCCTGTTCTGGCAGTCTCTCAGGGATACCAGCCAGTTCCGGTAGAAATTGTACACGTCTGTGTTGTAGGATGCTGCCAGGGAAAATACCTGTGCGTCGCCGGTCCATCCCATTCTCTCATTTCTCTGGGGGCAGTCTGTGGGCAGTGACAAAAAGTTGCTCGTCTGGGAGTTCTGCACATTCTTAAACAGCCGGTTCACCAGATCATTGGAGCTGTTGTAATCTGCTGTCATCTCCACGGATGAGAGCACCTCTGTCTTGATATTTTCCTTTGGAAGCTCTTTTTAAGCCCCGTAATTTCAAATATAACGATATCCATGGAAGGTAAAGTGAGGCTCAAATACCTGATCCCCTGCAGTTGCCGTGTAAAAATCGGTGCACAGGGCTGCGCGCAGGTTTTCCACCATCATGGACCCAACCAGTCCGGCTTCCTCATACTCGGGGAGATTCGGATAGAGAATCTCTGCGTAGCGGACGGTCACTTCGTCCCCTTCATCCACATACTCTGCGGGAATGGTAATCTTTGGGATACCGATTACATTCTCACCCATATCATAGATGTAGGAGCCTGTCCCCGGCTGTGCTTCTCCCAGAGCCTCCACTGCATCCAGCTCTTTAACGATTCCTGCCTGGTCGTCATATCTGGTTACAAAGTCAAAATCATTAAATCTCGGTTCCAGTACTGCCGGTTCCTCCCAGTCTGCATCACTGTATGCCGTTGTGGACCAACCCCTTGTATTCTTCTGCTGTTTGCCCGTTGTAGCGTTCTCCCTGATAGAAGGAATCATACTCAACCGGTCCCTCTGTGGACACCTTCCAGGTGTCTTTGTCCGTCACCACTGTCTGGGTCGTCCCGTCCCCATAGGTGATGTCCATTTTTTGCGAGAAGCGCCTGCTTTGCTCCGTAATAATTGTAATTGGATGCTGTGTATGTCTGGTAGCCGCTCCACCAGCCGCTTCCCATCTGGGCACCAATGGCATTGTCGCCTGCCTTCAGCAGATCTGTCACATCGTATACCTGGTAAGGCATGGTGCTGGCATACTCAGCGCTTCCAGGGTTAAACCATCCATCACCTACCTGCTCGCCGTTTAAGAATATTTCATAGATACCCTGAGCCGTCACGTAGAGTCTGGCACTGGCGATTTCTTTGTCTTCTGCCTTAAACTCAGTTCTCACCATAGGGGAAGAACCATGGGAGGGATCTGCATAGGCCAATACACCATCCGAACCGCCCTTAACCGTTATAATATTGTCCGCACCTACTGTGACTCCATCCAAGCCTTTGAAAATTTCATAGGTGGCGCCCTCCTTTGCGCTGAAGAAGATACCCTCTACATTGTCTCCGGGATAGTTAATCTGAATATTGCTGTAAGCAGCCGTCTCTCCGGCCGGAACTGCAAAACCGATGGAGTTCAGGTTCGAAAGCTGTTATAGTCATGGCTTGCTCCCAGGGGATTCAGTTGGCGGGCGTTATCCACTGTTACACCATTTAAAATACAGCTGACTTTGTTGATATTGGAAAGTGTAGCCAGTTTCATAGCAATGGTGCCATGAACTCCTGCTTCTTTGAACACTTCTGCCGGGATATCTACCGTATAGTCGGGAACGTCCTCGTCATTTTCTGCTGTCTGTCCATTTGCGGGCATGCCCACCACATAAATATTCAAGACCGGTTTCGCCGGGTTTGCAATATCTACTTCGTATTTAAAATAACTGTTTTCTGTCTGGGAGCCCCAGATATTCATGGCTGAGTTTTTCAGGCGGAAATCACCAGCTCCCAGAATCACTGCCGCTCTGGTACTGCCCTCAGGAATCTGAAGTGTCATGTCCATATCAAAATAGGCAGCAGATGTGGAATCAAAGTTCAGATCCTCAGATCCAATCCACTCTGCCCCATCCCAGGACGCGTAGGTGGTGTCCATCAGAGATGTCTCAAAGGTATTTGTCTCAGACGTATACTCTTTTTCCGGTCTCATCAGTTACGGTTACCTTCCACTGATACATTGTCTTTGCCTGCAGTGCTTTTCCCTCATATGTTATATTGGCGGATACGCTGTCATTCACCTTTCCGCTGTCCCACATCACGTTGCCGCCCAGGTCGTTAACCACGATCCTGTAAGCCGTTTGCTTTGCTCCAATGGTTTCCGACTGCATCTGTCTGCCAAATACCGGCACTTCACTCTCAATGCCAAGAGCGTTCCCCCTTCCGTTGGTTTTCAGTGCTGTAATACTTTTTGTCACTGAACCAGCCGCTGCTATTGACGGCATTGCCGGGCTGAGACTCCCGACGATTATGGCACCTGTCATCAGAACTGCCATTCCCTGTTTCCATAATCTTTTTCTCTCCATAAATTAATTCTCCTCCTTTCGAGATATTTCTATCATAAATGAAAGAGAGTAACTTATTGCCACTTTTTTTGGTATACAAATCTCAGGTCAAACGGACTTTTTCTTATCTATGGAAAGTTAACTTGACATACGAGCGTATAGTGTTATAATAAAGTTATGGAAAGTATGCTTTCCATGGAAAGGAGGGATTTTTGAAAAACCGTCTGGAAGAAATACGAAAAGGCAGGGGAATCAAGCAGGAGGATTTGGCCTTTGCCCTCGAGGTATCAAGGCAGACAATCGGTTCGTTGGAAAATGGAAGATACAACCCATCCATTATCCTGGCTTTTAAAATCGCACGTTATTTTGATATGAAAATCGAAGATATTTTTATTTATGAGGAGGATCTAAAATGAAAAAACGTAGTTGATTATTTTTTAGTTATCATAGGACTCTTGGTGCTGGGATTGGGGTTTGTACTGCTAAAAACCTTCTCTGACCCCCAGGGGTTCATGAACGCCCTCCCCTATGTATGTATTGGCGTGGGCAGCGGTATATTTGGTCATGGTATGGGGAATGTAATTGGCCGCCAGGCTATAAAAACAGCCCGGATATTCAAAGGCAGATTGCTATAGACCAAAGGGATGAACGCAATATCGCGATCTCAAACCGGTCAAAGGCCAAATCCTATGACCTGATGATATTCGTCTTTGGCGCACTTATGCTTTCCTTTGCCCTGATGGGCGTGGATATCACGGCAGTTCTGCTGCTGGTATTTTCCTATCTCCTGGTCATCGGTTATGGCGTTTACTACCGCTTTAAATATGAAAAGAAATGTAGACTAATTTGCGCCAAGAGAGAGCTGCCCACTATTCTCAGTGATGCAGCCCTCTCTTTACCCGGGAAATACCTTGCAGCTATGCAGTGCAATAACCGTTTTATTTCACACGCATGCTCTTTCTATTACTATAATTTGTGTATACTTTCTTTTTTTGCCAATGGTTTTGTAAGCTCTTACCCTCACGTAATATTTTTTACTGCTCTTCAGCTTTTGAGAGTCCTGGTTACAGTGTTTTGCTTCAGCGTTACCTTTTTTGATCCCTTTGAAGTTTGCCTTTGTGGAGTACTGGACGGTATAGCCGTCTGCCCCCGTAATCTTCTTCCAGGATATTTTTGCCTGCTTCTTGTTTGTGCTCTTAGCCGCCTTTATGGATGGCTTCTGGGCCTTAAATTCCAGTTTTTCAACTTTTAACTGTGCTTCCTCTGCCAGTTTCCGGGCCTTCGCGGCTGCCTCTAAGGCCTCCTTGGCGGCCTGGCTGTTTGCACCTGCCAAAGCTTTAGCCTCCTCTGCCCTCTTATCGGCTTCCTCTGCCCTCTTGTTTGCTTCCTCCGCCAGTCTGTTGGCTTCCTCAATAGCTGCATTTGCAGCATCCTCTTCGTCTGAGACGGCAAACTGATAACTTCCTGCCTGCAAGTTGTACTTTGCAGTTTTCATGCCATTGTGCTCTTCCATTCCGGCATACTCCACGCCTTCCGGTACAGCCATGGCTTTCGCCTGGATTTCCTTGATTGGCAGATACAGGGTGGCTGTGGTGTTGGCCGGAACAACTGCTGTGTAGGAGGTCATCTTCCCATCCTCTGCGGTCCAGTTGGATTGGATGGTTCCATATACGGATTCATAGGAACCATTTACATAGTCCAGTCTTCCGGCTGCATCTACGGATGGCTGCAGGATGAACTTCTTGTAACCCGGTGCGTTTTCATCTGCCTTGATACCGCTCATATAGTTATACATCCACTCAACACATGCCCGTAGGAGTAGTGATTGAAAGAGTTCATCCCATAATCCCCAAAGCTGTCCTCCTGGGAGTAGGAGTTCCATCTCTCCCAGATGGTAGTGGCACCGTTCTTTACTGCATACAGCCATGACGGGCACGCATCCTGGAATAACAGATCGTAGGCAACGTCTGGCTCACCGATGGAGGTCAGTACCGGAAGGATGACATTGACACCCAGGAATCCTACTGAAAGCGTATTTTCCGGCTGTCCTTCCCGCATGGACTGGTTCTTATTCCTGATATTTTTACCAGGTTTCTTACCATGGTATTTCTGGTCTGCTGGCTGTCATAGAGCCCCAGCTTCAAAGCCCACAATAGACCTGTCTGTGCATTATCCTGTGTGGGTGCCCCTGAAAATCCTACGGTTGGGAACCCGTCTGCGGAGCCGGAGAGGAGATTTCCGTTCTCGTCCACATACTTTGCAAGAAACGCCTCCTTCACTTCCTCACTGCGTTTCTCATATTTCTGAACGTCCTCCGTTTTTCCCAGAAGTCCGGCCATCTTAGCCATCAGCTGGGAGGTGTAGTACTGGTATTCCATGTTGATACACTGTGTGGAGGCTGCGGTGAATGCCAGCCAGTCGCCAAACAGGAATGTGCTGTAACCATTCTCATATACATAGTTCATATAGCGGTCCATCTCCGGATAATACTGCCTGATCATGGAGAGGTCACCGTTCTGCTGGTACAGCACCCACGGAATAAGGACTCCGGCATCACTCCAGCCGCATCCCAGCGCGGGGAAGAAATATCCGTTGGGGATAACCGGCCCGTAGAAAGCGCCCTGAGAGTCTGCATACAGATTCAGGTAGCTGTTCATAATCTGGATATAGTTCTCAAAAATGCGTTTACCTCAAAGTTCATGGCGCCTGTCTGTGCAAAGAGCTGTGCGTCACCTGTCCAGCCATAACGCTCTGCGCGCTGCGGACAGTCTGTGGGAACCGAGAGATAGTTTCCGATCTGTCCCCAAAGTGCATTTTTAAAAAGTTTGTTGACGTTTGCATCCGAGGTCTCTATAAATCCTGTCTGATCGCCGACTCCCGTTATGACCTTTCCGTCGATTCCGTGGATGATCACGTCTTTGGTGGTACTGATCTCAATATAGCGGAATCCGTGATAGGTGAGGGATGCACGGTAACTTTCCTGGCCTTCTCCTGAAAGGATATAGGTGTCCTCGCAGAGTGCATTTCCCAGACCGCCGTTGATCAGAGACGCTGTATAAATGGTTCCCTTGGGTCCGTCGCTGCCGCAGGTTCCCTCTCCGTCCGGATCTTTTCCGTCGTTGAGCATCTCGGCAAAGCGCTGTTTAACCTTGGTATCCTTGTCACCGGACACCACCATCCGGGATACTCCTACCATGTTCTGTCCCATATCCACGATCAGCTTGTCCCCGGCCCTCAGGGTGACCGGCTGTGTCACATTTACTGGATGTTCCACCACAGAGCCATAGACCAGGTCTGCATCCGGAGCTCTGTTTTCCGACTCGTTGTAGGTATAGGCAGCTATGGGCACCTGCGTATATTCTTTGGCAATGCGGGCGGTAGCTTTGGCGTTTGCCTTAACTTCGCCGTAGTACTCGTCCGCCTCTGGCTTGGCCCATTCTGTCTGTGGTTCATATCCCACTTCATTCCAGCCATCAATTGCTTTTGCCACATTTGCGTCAAAGGTTTCTCCGTCATAGAAATCGTTCACCAGATAAGGGCTTTGGTTGGAGTAGGTCCAGGTGTCTCGTCCGTGGTCACCACATCCGTGCTTCCGTCCGCATAGGTAACTACCAGCTTGCCCAGAAGCGCCAGCTCCTTGGCTGCCGCATCCCCGGTGTCACCAAAGGCATTTTTGTAGTCTGCGCTGCCGCTGATACGTCCTTTATACCAGCCATTTCCCACTACAGCCCCAATGCAGTTTTCCCCGCTTTAACGTAGGAAGTGACGTCGTATGTCTGATAATTTACATAGTCATTGTACTCCACCCAGCCTGGATTGAAGATGTCATCCACATCTGACACCACTTCCTGACCATTGATATATGCCTCATAGATTCCCATGGAAGTCATATAAAGCCTTGCGGATGCAATTTCCTTGTTGTCCAGGGTTGCTTCTGTACGGAACAGAGGCGCTGCCTGGCTCTCCACAGTCTGTTTAATCCACTGGGCATCGCTAAAGTCTGTACCTGTTTCAAAGAAAGCATCCTCTGAGATATAGACCTCCCCGTTCTCTGCCGTGACCTTCACATTCCAGATATAGCGCGTCTGAAGCTTCAGTTCCTCTCCTCCATAGGCTATACCGGTAGAGATACCGCTGTCTGCCTTTTTGTTCCACACAACCTTACCTTTTTCATCCGTAACCGTGATCTCATATGCCTTCTGAGCTGCCCCGGTCCGGCCGGACGTCATATTCCAGCTGAATTTTACATCGCCGGAATCGATTCCCAGAGGATTGCTCTGATAGTCCACCTTCAGGTTCCCTATGCTGTCTGCAGCAGATTCTGCTGCTGCGGGGCGCTGCCTGTACATAAGCGGATGCTGCGCCACTCCCTGTGGAAAACACCAATGCCGGCACTAACGCAGCGGCCAATGTTCTTTTTTAGATACTGTTTTCCCTTCCTCATGTTGTATTTCTCCTCTCTCTTTGATTACGTCCCTGGCTTCCTCTGCATGATCTCACGATTTTTTGTCTATGCCGGGTTCGTATCTGTTCAGTATCTTATCACCTTTTTCTGATTAAAAGCGGGGAGTAATTTTACTTGAATAGGGTAACTTTATGACTTCTTTTCCTTTTATCTGTTGCTCTCACCGTCGCAATATGGTATATTCTATAAATATCAGCTCGGTTTTTGTGCATCATTACCACATTTTTTGTGTAAGAGAGGAGCGTTCGTCATGGCTGAGTATACCCACATTGATAGGCAAGAGGTTAACAGCCCCAGCAGCACTGGGAATGCTAAAAAATCCTGCTCTCCTATGAGGACTGTGCACGAATTAATTTAGAAAACATTTCCGCCTATTTTCGGACTCACAAGCCGAAAACTCCCCGCAGCGCTGTCTCTTTATTTCCTCAGCATATAAAGTTTGACCTGTTTCACTTTACAAAAGACAAGGATGTAACCGTGTTTCTTCACACCGATGAGACAATCTATGACAGGGAGAGAACGCAGAGGCGCTATACGCCCCACAATCTTCACGACCATGACTTTTATGAGTTAAATGTGATCTGCCGGGGAGTGCACAAAATTATATGCTGGACACCTGTATCAAACAGGATTCCTCCAAAATCCTCCTGATGAGTCCCTATGCCTGGCACTACGCCAAGGTTTGTTCAGAGGATACTCTTTTGTTCAATATCATGATCCGCAGGGAGTTTTCTCCCTCCTCCCCCTTTGGAGTGCATAATCTGCTGTTTTCCAGTGGTTTGAACTTATCACCGCTGCTTCCTACAGCGTTTTCACGAATACACCGGAGACTGAGTTCCTGATCCATGAGATTCTCCATGAGTTCTATTCCGATCTCCCCATGAGTCAGGAGTTGATCAAGGCAGACCTCTTAAAGCTTTTCACACTCTTCGGCCGCCAGCTGCTCACCCCAGCGCTTCCCACACTTATCCGGTGGAGCTTCACCGGGTTTTCTCTACATCCGGGAACATTACGCCACAGCAACGCTCCATGAGGCCGCAAAGCTTTTGAACTTTTCAGAGGGTTATCTCAGCCGTTTCGTAAAGAAGTATACCGGGTGCTCCTTCAACGAGATTGTCTTTGATATCCGGATGCAGAATGCTGCCACTCACCTGAAATTCTCCAATTATACCGTAACCGAAATTTCAGATATGGTAGGTTACTCTGACCTGAGCTATTTCCGGAAACTCTTTAAGAAAAAATATCAGATGTCTCCGAATGTCTATAGGAAGATGTATCGTGAGGATAATAGGCTCTAAGACCACTTCAGGTTCTTTTTCAACACCGGGCGTTGCCCGGGTGCTTATGCAACAGCCCCCGTATTTTTATTTCTTATTTCACACGCACCACTTTCTTTCCGCTCTAGCCCGTATACACTTTTTTTCCGCTAATTATTCTGTAGGCCTTCATACGCACATAATAGTTTTTACCGCTCCTTACCTTCCTGATGGATTTGCCAAGGGTGCTTCCCTTCTTTACCGTGACGGCTTTCTTTCCCTTAAAGTTTGGCTTTGTGGCGTACTGGAGTACATATCCCTCTGCACCGCTTACTTTTTCCAGGAAATTTTTAACTGCCTTTTCTTTGTGCTCTTTACAGCCTTTATATCAGGTTTCCTGGAGGTAAATTCTATTTTTTCCAGTCTGGCCTGGGCTTGCTCTGCCGTTTTTGGGCCATCCTGGCTTCCTCTAAAGCTTCCTGAGCCTTCTTACTGTTCTCGCCGGCCTGTTTCTTTACTGCTTCTGCTGCCTTCCATGCTTCCTCCGCCTTTCTGTCCGCTTCCGCTGCCTCCTGTCTGCTCTGTTCCAGCTGCTGAGTGAGCTTATCCATGGCCTGGTCCATATACTCTTCCCCGCTCAAAATTGTCAGGTCATATACACCGGATACC
>VOFB01003817.1_pt1 | contig 57603 bp, 102 predicted proteins | sample 5384141 | NCBI WGS metagenome assembly VOFB01 (sample SAMN12384721, study PRJNA508395) | human gut metagenome | isolation source: healthy gut A | host: Homo sapiens
TAACCGGTCATGAAAGCGCCCTTTTTATAGAAGATGAAAAATATATTTTGAATCCTGGGTGGAAGAAGGCTGGAATGACAAAATGACTAGTGCCACAGACAATTATGATCTTTACTACAAAGTTATTGTAAAAGATTTCAGTGGAAATACGCTTTCTGAAGAAGTTGGCGATTTGTATCAGGCGGCAGACGGCACCTGGTGGATCGCATGACTTCCAGTTGCTTTATGGATAAAAATTGAATATTTCCATTACACCATAAATGTGAAATGGGCGAAATGATATGTTACTTCAATCTTTTCATCCAAAAATACTGTCTCATTTTTATGAATTTGTATGATATTGGTGAAAACGATCCTGTATCATACAAAACACCCACGAATTTCGATATATGTGGCTGTTTTTCAAAAAAAGTTCTTTTAATTCGCCCATTTGACAATATTATGTCAACTGCTTTACAAAAAAACGGGCGAAACAAGCATATCCTGTACTTGTTTCGCCCAACGTATTTCATTTTGCCTGACAGACTTCAAAAACATCTGCACCTTTCCACATACATCACTCCAGCACTTTTTTCTAACTCCTCGATCACGATCTTTAATGCTTTGATCCTGCATACCGTTTATCCACTGACTCTAAGATATGCCAGGGCGCATATGTCGTACTGGTTTTCTGGATCATCTCATTGACTGCTTCTTCATACTGATCCCATTTTTCACGGTTTCGCCAGTCCTCATCTGTGATCTTCCACTGCTTCTGCGGAGTGTTCTGTCTCTCATTAAAACGCTCTAACTGTGTATCCTTGTCGATCTGCACCCAGAACTTGATGATAACAGCGCCCCAGTCGTGCAGTTCCTTTTCAAATTCATTGATCTCATTGTAAGCACGTTTCCAGTCATTTTCGCTGCAGAAGCCTTCCAGACGCTCCACCATGACTCTGCCATACCAGGTGCGGTCAAAGATCGCGATATGTCCTGTCTTTGGCAGCCTCGTCCAGAAACGCCAGAGATAATGTCTCGCCTTCTCGTGTGGCTCCGGGCTTGCGATCGGATGTACTTCATAGCCTCTCGGATCGAGTGCTCCGGTGATCCGCTTGATATTGCCGCCCTTTCCTGCTGCATCCCATCCCTCATATGCAATGATGACCGGAACTTTTTGCGGTACAGACGGTTATGAAGCTCTCCTAAGCGGTTCTGGAGACGTTTCAGTTCTTTTTTATACTCGTCCTCTCCAATTGTCTTATCCAGTGGGATCTCCGACAACAGGGGCATTTTTTCCATGGAAAATACATTCTGTAAAATTGGCACCGCCATCGCATTATTGGCAAGCGCCACATCAATTCCCTTCCGTCAGAATCTCAAGTGCCTGTAACTCCGTCCATTTTTTGATTCTGCATCAATGATATACCACGGTGCTGACGGCAGATTTGTTTCCTTTAAATAGGAATCAAATGCATTCAGGCATTTCTCATAATGCTCATTCTGCCAGCGGTCATTCCTGCTGACACGCCATCTGGTATCCTTCTCCTTAGAAAGATGTTCGATCCGTTTTTCCTGTTCCTTTTTAGACACCTGCAAAAATAATTTCACGACGAGATAACCGTTATCTGTCAGCTGGCGTTCAAACCGCTTGACACTCTCAATGCGGTGCGCATATGCCTCGTCTCCAAGCTTTTTTCATGCAGTCTTTCACCCATGATCTCATCCATCCAGCCGGAGTCTAAAAGCTGAACTTGCCGCTCTCCGGTATTTTTACAAAGTGGCGGTACAAAAACGGTTTTCTCTTTTCTTCCTCCGTCGGTGCCGCCATGGACGCTACTTTAAAGAATCTCGGATCAATGTTTTAATAATCTGACCGATCAGTGAGCCTTTACCTGCGGTTTCCCCATCCTTCCACAAGCACAAGCACCGGCAGTCCGTGCTCTTTTACCTTGAGCTGCTGCTCCTGCAGTTTTCTCCGTGCTTCCCTGCAGCCGTTCCTCCAGTTTTGCATCTGACGGACGCTCTGTTTTTCCCATTGTTTTAACATGCAAATCCTCCCATTCTTCTGTCATTAGTTTTCCACATTCATTCTGAAATATCAAGTATTTTCAATTATTTTCATAAAATAAGTTTTCTGTTTATTAATTTCAAAAAAATGTGTCTTTTTCACAGATTTATAGTATAGTAAAAGTAGATAAATGTTAACGTTTCACATGGTTTCTTCACAAAAGATTCCATGCTATAAAGGAGAACGCCTATGCTGGTTACATTAATACCTCTATTTGATGAAAACATAAAAAGTCAGCGCATATTCTCTGTATACACAGAAAGCAAATTTTCTGCTTCACCCGAATCTTTTGGGAAGCGGAAGAATGATGGCGCCGCCCAGATTGAAGGATTTGAACTGATCTTAAATATGGGACTTGAAACTCTTTCCCCGGCAAAAGAAATCTTTGTTCCGGTAAATGAAATATCGATTTTTTCCGATATTCCTGCTCAGTGCGGTCTGCCACACGAATTTTTCGTACTGCTGTTAAAAGGAAATATTCCATGCACACCAATGTATATTGACCGTGTCAAAGCACTGAAAAAGATGGGATACCGATTTGCCATCCGCAAGCTTCCTGTATCAAGTTACGAAGCTTACCATGATCTGCTCATACTGATGGATTATGTCATGTTAGACTGTGAAGAAATCGACATCAGCAAAGCACGCATTTATTTCAATAAAGTTTATCCGGACATTAAACTCTGTGCTTCAAATATAACCAAAACAGAGACATTTGATGCAATCTGTCAGGATAAGAGCTGCAATTTTATATGAGGGAAGTTTTTACAGACTCCCTGTCACAAAGGGAAACCATGACGTAGCTCCGTTAAAGATCAATTACATTGAACTTATGAATCTGGTTAATACAGAGGACTTTGACCTCACCAAAGCGGCAGATATCATCGGTCATGACACCGCTCTTGTCATCTCACTGCTTCGCATGGTCAATCATATGGCTGTCAACTCGGAGATCACTTCCATCCGGCACGCAGCTGCCATGCTTGGACAGAAAGAACTGAAACGCTGGATCAACACCGCCGTTGTCAATCAGTTGTGTTCCGACAAGCCAAACGAGCTTACGCGTTTATCCCTGTTGCGTGCAAAGTTTGCAGAAAATCTTGCCCCTGCCTTTGAGCTTGGCGGCAAAGCTTCCGAACTATTCTTAACCGGACTGTTTTCCGTGCTTGATATCATCCTCGATAAACCAATGGAGGAAGCACTCTCGCTTGTCAAAGTTTCACGCGACATCGAAGATGCTCTCATCCGTCAGAGTGGTATTTTTGCGGAACCTTTATATTTCATCAAACAATATGAGGCAGGTAACTGGTCACGAAGTTTCCCGGCTTATGATCCTGAAAACCTTGACACAGACTGTGTATGATGCCTATATTTCTGCCCTGAAATGGTACCGTGATCTGTTTTCTGACACCTACAAAAAATAATCTGCCACCTAACATTTTGTCATAAAATGTTAGGCTAGAATGCACGCTCCGCGAACATTCTATTGTCATGAATAAAAGCCGAAAGCGACACTTCATTCCGCTTTCGGCTTTCTTATTTTTCATTCATTATTCTTATGACATCATCCCGGAACCTGCATTTTTCATCCGGTTTTTCTTTACAACTTTCTGTCTTGTGAACTCTTCCCTCTCTTTTTCCTCCAGATAATCCTGTATCTCACGCGACAGTTTTCATACTTCGGAATTGTAATGTTCGAGTGCATTCGCGCGTTTCTGCGTCTTTTTTGATATTATAGGCAAGGCGGTATGCAGAGTTTTCGATCTCCGCAAGACGGATCGTTAATTCTTTTACTTTTTCAAACTGCTGGCACGCCTCATCTAATGACATTCTTGTGTGATAAAAAGAATATGCCGGTGCCTGCTTCTTTTTTCTCATACTCTACCTTTGGGATTTCTGTTCCCATGACACTGCGCCGCTTGATACGAATGGAGTTCTCCACCGGAACCGCTTTTGCAATCTGTTCTACCTGATGGATTCCCATCTGGATGTTGGCTTTCTGCAGTGCCTGGTAGGCATTGGAAAATGTCTCATCGATCTGGTTCTGGATATCCGAAGCCTCTGAGATCAACTCCATCAGTTCCCGGATCAGGATATTTCTTTTTTTATCCATCAGGTCAAATCCCTGTTTTGACAATGCGAGCGCATTTTTGCCAATATGAGGTTTCCCTTCGTCGGAAACGTATTCGGATCCATGCGTCATCCCCCTAATCCCCAGTACTTTTCAAGAATTTTTGTATCAATACGGTCTAATTCTCCACGCGGCAGGATATGCAGCAGCCGCCAGCCGATATCCAGCGTTTCCGCCATCGAACGGTTTTCGTCTTTTCCTGCCCGATAAATTCTTTTTCAAAAGCTGTACCAAATTTCAGATACTGTTTATCGGTATCAGAAAGCTCGTCCTCGCCGATGACACTCGCAAGATCTCTCGCCTCGCCGACACGGGCATAGGAGGAAAAGAGCTGGTTTGCAAGATCCTGATGGTCTTCCCTGGTATATTTTTCACCGATACCGTCTTTCATCAGACGGGACAGTGACGGCAGTACATTGATCGGAGGATAAATATTTTTCTGGTGAAGGGAACGTTCCAGTACGATCTGCCCTTCGGTGATATATCCGGTAAGATCCGGGATCGGATGTGTGATATCGTCATTCGGCATTGTCAGGATCGGAATCTGTGTGACGGAACCGGATGCACCGTTTACGATCCCGGCTCTCTCATAAAGTGCTGCAAACTCACTGTACAGATATCCCGGATAGCCTTTCCTGCTTGGGATCTCTCCCTTCTGCGCCGAAACTTCACGCATCGCCTCTGCAAACGAAGTCATATCGGTCAGTATTACAAGGATATGCATATTTTTCTCAAACGCGAGATACTCGGCGGCTGTCAGCGCCACCTTCGGCGTGATCAGACGCTCTGCAACCGGATCATTGAGAGATTTAAAAACATCGCAACATGGTCACTTACACCACATTCTGCAAAACGGCGCTTAAAATACTCCGCCACATCATATTTGACTCCCATCGCGGCAAACACGACTGCAAACGGTTCGTCCTCGTTTTCGCCATCTCCAAGACTGGCCTGTTCCACAATCTGGGCGGCAAGCTCATCATGCGGCAGACCATTGCCTGAAAAGATCGGCAGTTTCTGTCCGCGGATCAGCGTCGTCAGTCCGTCGATCGCAGAAATTCCTGTTCTGATATAGTTTCTCGGATATTCCCTGCTGCACGGATTCATCGGCTGTCCGTTGACGTCACGCACAACCTCGGCGTGCACCGCGCCGAGCCCGTCGATTGGCTGCCCCAGACCGTTGAATGTTCTTCCTAAGATTTCCTCCGACAGCCCCACACAGCGGTCTGCCTGTTAACCTTGCATGCGTATTTAAAAGGGACATCTCCTCCCGTGCTCTCAAACACCTGAACGACCGCATAGTCATTATTGATCTCCACGATGCGCCCTAGTTTTTTTCTGTTTTCCTTCCACGACCAACTCCACGATCTCATCATAAAAGCGCCTCTTACACCTTCTACTGCAACCAGTGGTCCATTGATCTCACTCAGTCCAAGATACTCAATCGCCATATCAATCCTCATTTCTGAGCAGCTTATTCTTCACACGAATCTACATTTTTGTGTTCAACCGCCCTTACGCATTTTCCGCCATCAGATGCTGATAAAATTCTTCGATCTTATCATCATACAGGTTTAGCTGCTCTAGTTTGTCATTTGCCACATCATATTTAATGGAAATGATCTTCTCAAATATATCACTTTCCCGAAGAAGCGCCATCGGCATGTTCCGGTCGATCAGTGCCTTGCAGCGGTTGTAAAGATGAAGGATGAGCTCCATCATGCGAAGCTGTTTTCCATCGGCACATAGGTGTCCTCTTTGTGGAATGCATTCTGCTGCAAAAATCCAAGCCGGATCACACGCACAATCTCAAGCACCAGCTTCTGATCGTCCGGAAGCACATCACTTCCAATCAGCTTTACGATCTCATTCAGACGATTTTCCATCGTCAGAAGATTCAAGATCTCATTCCGACACTGCACGAATGTCGGGCCAACATTCGTCTCATACCATGCCGTCAGATCAGGAATATACTCTGAATAACTGGTCAGCCAGTTGATCGCAGGATAATGTCTTGCATAGGCAAGTGATTTGTCCAGTGCCAGGAAACAGCGAACAAAACGCTTCGTATTCTGTGTGACAGGCTCAGAAAAATCGCCTCCCTGCGGGGACACCGCCCCGATGATCGTCACACTGCCATCCGAACCGTTTAAATTCTGCACATACCCGGCGCGCTCATAAAATGCCGAAAGCCTCGATGCCAGATATGCAGGGAAACCTTCCTCTGCCGGCATCTCCTCAAGCCTTCCGAGAGCTCTCTTAATGCCTCTGCCCAGCGCGACGTGGAATCTGCCATGATTGCTACATGATAACCCATGTCGCGGTAGTATTCCGCTAACGTGATGCCGGTATAAATGCTCGCCTCACGCGCCGCCACCGGCATGTTCGAAGTATTTGCGATCAGCGTGGTGCGGTCCATCAGAAGATTGCCGGTCTTTGGATCATTTAATTCTCCAAATTCCTCCAAAACATTGGTCATCTCATTTCCACGTTCCCCACAGCCGATATAAATGATAATGTCCGCATCACACCATTTTGCAAGCTGGTGCTGCGTCATCGTTTTCCGGTACCAAATCCTCCCGGCAATGCCGCCGTGCCGCCCTTTGCGATCGGGAAAAGTGTATCTAAGATACGCTGTCCGGTCACAAGCGGCCGGTCTGCCGGATACCGGTCTTTAACCGGACGCGGTTTGCGGATCGGCCACTCCTGTGTCATGGTAAGTGCCTTTGTACCGCCGTCTGTAGTGCATATCGTTCGATCTCATCACAGATCGTATAATCTCCATCCGGTTTTACCGCCGTCACTGTTCCGGATACTCCGGGCGGAAGCATCACACGGTGTACGATCGACTTTGTCTCCGGCACCTCCGCTATGATAGAACCCCCTGCCACCTCGTCACCTTCCTGTACGGTGATATGCGTCTCCCATAATTTCTTCCGATCCAGTGCATCTGCCTGCGCTCCCGTCGGGATAAACGCTCCGCTTTTTTCTGCGATTTTTTGCAGTGGACGTTCAATACCATCAAAGATGTTATTTAAAATTCCGGGAGCTAATTTTACACTGATGGCACAGCCCGCACCGGCCACTTCCTCACCCGGCTTTAATCCGGATGTCTCCTCATATACCTGGATGGTCGTCTTTTCCTTCGACAGCCGGATTACTTCCCCGACTAAACGGTGCTCTCCGACATATACCATCTCATTCATTTTATAACCAGGATTTCCCTGTATCGTGATAACCGGTCCGTTGATCCCATAAATTTTTCCTGTTATACCCATATCTGATCCTCTCAAACTGCTCTCTGTTTTTGTGCTGTCTCCCGGCACATAACAGTTTTACATCATATCCAGCATATCTCTCCCGCGTGTTTCATTCTCTCTGCAAATGATTCGTCGATCAGAACGTTCTTTGCCGGAATGACTGCCCGCATGCCGCCGGAAAACTCATCCTCAGCGATCTCTACCCTGCATCCGCTCTTCTCTTCAAGGACGGCCTGTCTCTCCTGATCTGAGGGACTGATAAATACGGTCAGATCCTCTCCCTGTGCAAATTCTTTTGCCTTTACCTATCTGTGCAAGCAGAAATGCTTCATACGCATCCGTCCGGCGGTACGATAAAAGCTTTTCCTTCACCATCTCAAACAATTCTTCCGTCTTCTGCTCTTTGAGCGCCTGATAATCCTTTTTCCACGCCATTGTCTGCTCTGCATTCCTGCGGTTTACTTCTTTTTTCTGTTTTTCTAAGAAAATGCGTCTTGAGCTTTTAAGTGCATCACGGCAGGACTGCTCATGTTCTTCCATTGCCGACTGATAAATATTTTTCTGCTCATCGAGCATCGACTCGCTCTGGCTGTTTGCAGCACCGATCGCAGCTCCAAAAAACTTCCAGTTTTTCATTGATCTCCATGCATCCATCCCCCGTTTACAGTTTCAGCCCGATTGCCTGACTGACATAATCCGTAATAAAATTCTTGCTTCTTCCGCTTCCGTGCCTGTCCGGGATCTCCACAAACAGCGGTGTCCTCCGGCTCAGTTTTAAATCATTTACCAGTTCCGGAAAATCCCTGCCGAGTTTTTCTGTCAGCAGTACGATCCCGATATCCGGCTGTCCCGTCACAAAGGAAAGCGCTTCTTCAAGTTCTTCTCTCATGCACGACCACACCCTCAACACCGGAAAGCCGCATCCCCGTGTATGTGTCTATATTGTCGCTGATCAAATACATCCTCATGGAAATCCGCCATCCTTCCGTCTCTTTTATCCCAGAATGGAAAATGAGATCAAAAGTCCATACAATGCGATAGATTCTGCCAGCGCAACGAAGATCAGCGCCTTACCCATAATACTTGAATCCTCGCTTAATGCTCCGATTGCTGCGGATGCCGCACTTGCAACGGCAACACCCGCACCGATACAGGAAAGTCCGGTGGAAAGGGCTGCTGCCATATATCTCCATCCCTCTGCTGCGGATGCCGCGGTATCGGATGCTGCATAGATATGCCCGCTGAAAAGCAGCATATCTGCCACCACAACTGTTCCGAAAAACAGAACCAAATTTACCGCAAGAGATGCCTTAAAACTTTTCTCTTTCCTGTTTCCGAGCACATATCCCAGAAAAGGGATCACCATACTGAAAATTAAAATTGCCACCAGTGTTATTTTTGCTGCCATATCTTTTCTCCTCCTATTTCCTGTTTCCGGAAAATGCCACAAACGGCTTTCCGGTTCCCTGATAAAACGGCTGAACATCTCATAATATTCAAGTCTTAATACCTGGATCCCTACGACGAGTCCCTCAAGACCTGTCACGACGATATTTCCAAGTACCACAACGATCCAGTTCGGCGAACCACTCTCATATCCGGCGAGCGTCAGCACCACTCCCATCATGCCCGCATGGCTGAGCGCAAACGCTCCGACACGGACAAAGGATATACTGTTCGTCGCATAACTTAATACCACATCAAACAATTCCACGAGAGATTCCACAAAAACATCGCCTTGCTCTCGCCTTCCGGAAACAGCTTTTTCTTTCGTTCAAGCAGATTCGTAAGCGGTTCTTTCAAAAGGATTGCAATGAGCGGCACTCCGACAAAAACAGCAAGAATGCCGGTAGCCGGAACCGGTTTTTCAAATGCATAAAGTACAATGCATAAACCGCACATCCGTAACACAAAATACCCGCGACTCCGCTCGGACTAAAAGAATCCGTCCCACATCTTTCGCACGCACGGCATTGATGATATTTAAGACCATCGCAGCCAGGATCAGAAACATTCCAAATCCGATCGCTAACATCAGTGTCGTCATAATGTTATCCATCGGACGCATCCACACGGGCTTTAAGATATCCTCGAATCCAAACACGCTGCCATACATAAAACCGAATACCGTAGACCAGATGCCGGCTAACGATAAAATCGCTCCAAGGTTCATGTGCCTGATCCGGTAAAAAAACAAATCCTCCGATCAAAGGCACAGTCCCTGCCCGACATCCCCGAACATGATCCCGAACATCAGCGTGTAGGTAAGCGCAATAAATATGGTTGGATCCATCTCCTGGTATGCCGGAAGTCCGTACATTTCCACAAACATCTCAAACGGCTTAAACAGCGCAGGATTCTTTAATTTTGTCGGCGGACTGACGGACATATGCTCCTCCACATCCTCCTCCATCACATGGATCTTTGAATCTTCCGCCGTCTCTTTTTCTAATTTTCTGGCATCATCTGCGCTCATCCATCCATATAAAATGTAGTATTCGGTCTGCTCTCCCGGCTTTCTTCCGGGTGTCGTGCAGACTGCAAACTTACGCACATCAAAAATTGTTGCAGTAATGCTCTAATGCGGCACATGCACCCGCGATCTTTCCGGCATGTTTTTCCAAGGTATCATGAAGCTGCTTTTTTAACTTCTGCTCTTCCTCGTCATATGCCTGTTTTTTCTGCAATGCCTCCCTGATAAGCACTCTCCGGTGTTCCATCAAAAGAATCCGGTATATAGATGCGCTCAAAATGAAACGACAGACACACCGCATCTACTTCTTTTGCGTAGACTCTTGGCACAAAAATAGCCGCCCCACACATATGCCTCGTCACTGTCACATTCATAAAATAATACATGATCGGTATCATGGATATAGCGTTCGAGTTTCTGATAATGCTCTCTTGCGATTCTTCCAAAACGGAATGCGATAAACTGAAATTCCAGAATTTTTTAAATTCGTAATCAAGCGCCGAAACGGTGCGATCTGATCCATCAGGCTCTGATTCTCCATGCGTTCCTTCCGCATTTCCTCCTGCCGTTTCACGATCTCATCTGTCAGCCGATATGCCGCTTCCACCACTTTTTCCGCTTCCGCTGGCTCCATTTTTACCGGCATGGCATAGTCTGCTGCCCCACCGGGCTCGTCCTTTAAGTGTTCCCACAACGCCTGTGCCTTTGTGCATGCATCCTTGTAGATATTTGTCTCTGCAAACGGTCTCACATGACCGGATATGCCAAATCCGGATGCGGCATTTTCAAAATGTATCTCATATCTGCTCAGGTACTGCTTCCATCACACGGTCGATATCATTTTTCGGCCCGGTGATATGAAGCAGCTTCATTTTCTACCACTTGCACCCCTCCATCCCATCATCACAGTGTCTACCGCAATGATTCTTATACTTACATCGCAAAGATCAGATCACGGATCTCATACGGCGGTATACGGTAACGGATTCCTTCAAGTGCCGTCGTTAAAAGATCGATCTCGTGCTTTTTTCATACAGATAACGCAGAACCGGTGCCACGGACATTGGATGCTTTTGGCATATTTTCTCATATGTCCTTATCATGACTCTCTCCCACGTCAGTTCATCCTCCGGCTCTAGCACCGCCTGTTTTCCACGAAAATATGCGGTCTGCCGGACAAATTCCACAAATTGCTCTGCAGTTTCCGTCTCTAAAAGCCGTTTCGTCTCAGCAGATCTCAATCGGTAGCTTACCGGGATCTGGTGTTTTTTCACATCCGCTTCTCCCATCGAATAAAACCGCTTTGCACGGTACATCCACATCAGATTCTGCCAGTCGATCTCTGTCCCGAAAATCTGTTCTAAGATCTGCCTTGTCTCCTTATCGGAAACCTTTGTGATTTCTTTCCATACTTTTTTATAATAATAAATATCAAGTGCAAATGCATAATCTGCATAACTCTTTTTCTGCTGCAGATTCTAATTCCTTTAACAGGCTTTCATATTCCGTTCCTGTCACCGCCTGTATCAGCTCCTGCACACTGTTTGCCGCCATCACCGCTTTTAAGTCAAAATCTGCATGCCGTTCAAAAAATCCTCCGCTTACGGTGATCTCCCGCCCGTTTCCCTCCATCGCAGACTGCAGACAGTTTTTTATCACATTGATCTCATAGCGTGAAAACACAAACTGCAATGCTCTTCTTGGCTGTACACCGGAAAACCGGTACAGCTTACAGTAATCCATATACAGCGAATCCCGGATCACCGCCTCCACCTGACCGCGGTGTGCCACTTCCCCGTGCCGTTCAAATACCGGCGCATAAAGCAGGCTGCTCCCGCAAAAAGCAATAAAGTCTGTCACAGACTCATATTCAGAAATTGCCGTATAATCATCCGCACCAAGCAGTCTTGCACGCATCGCTTTTGTCTTTGTCACAAGACCACTGTACTCTAACAGTCCTCCTGCCATCTTCTTCCCCATTCCGTCACGCTGCTTTTTCTTCTCTGCCACCCGCCACGCACACATCAGGGACTTATAATGCTCTCAAAAATCTTCTCCGCAAGAGAATCCTTCTTCTGCGCAAAATCCTCTTCTAACCGTCTTTTTGCCGCTTCATAATGTTCTCTCTGCCGTGTAATTTTAGTCTCAGCTTCGGATAAAAGCTGCTGTTTTATCTCTTCTTCCTGTTTTTGTCTCATGGAATTATATCGTCCATCCATCTCACGTTTATCAAATTCTAACTGTTTTAACATCTTTTCTTTTTCTGCAGCTGCCTCCGTCAGAATTGACTCTGCCTTCTTTTCGATCTCATCAAGTTTCGTAATGATCTCATTCATGAATAACCCCCATCCTTTCTTGCTGTCTATTACGTTCCCCAAAAATTACTGATATATTAATTATATTCATTTCTTAATCTGATAGCAAGGCATTATTTCCGCTATTTTTTTCAGTCAATATGTAAAACAGACTCTTTTTTGACACAAAAGAAGGATCAGCCAACGTACCTCATTCCATTGACTGATCCTTCTTTTGTATCATTCATACAATATTTACTTTTTTGTTCCGCTATGTCTGCAGACCTTTTGTATTCTGGCTGTAATATTCTTACCTCTGCCATAATAGCCACATACATTTCATGCTCTAATCCCACTGGCGACATATGCGGGCACTCCTGTTTCATGCGATATGCCTGTACTAAAAGTCCCCTTTTCATGTCTTCGAGTTCCAAAAGCTGCTCTCTGCTCATAACGCCTCTCCATCTCCTGCTCTTATTCTATACTGTCATCTCTGACCTACCTGAATATGATAGATCTTTGTCATAAGTATAACCAGATGCCGTGCACGCACCTATGACATAATAGCATATCTGGTAAAATTTAGGACCTCAACTTGTTCGGCAATTTTACCAAATTTTAAAGATGGATTTTCCTATTTTGCCTATTTACAAACTATCTTTTATTCATTTGTTACAACGCCATCAGCGTTTGCAGCGCCTCTTTTTAACAATACAATCTCCGTGTTCACGGATATAGGAAATTTGTCCTATCTCTGAAATTCTGCCCGCATCGTACTCGACTGCACCGAATGCAAACGCCCTCATTTCGTCCCTCGAGAACTTCGAAAAGTCCATGATCAGATAGTATGCACCCTCTAACCGGTAAAGGCTGCTCTTTGGAAAAATCTCCTCAAAACAAGCTCTTCCCATGCGTGATGCCTCATCCAAATCAAAGAACCTGAGTGCGCAGATCATCTGCCGTTTTTTCAGCTCTTTCTGTTGTTTTGATGGCTTCTTTTTATTTTCTTTTTCCTGTTTCTCTTCTGCTACTCTCTGTTCCTGTGTGTCCTTCTTCTGGTCTAAGAATGCGTCTAACACTCCCTGACGTTCTTCTTTGCTCAGGTTTCTAAACTCCTGCATTTTCTCCGGTGTCATCTGCCCAACCAGATCCGAAATCGCATCCATCAGCTGCTGAAAACTCAGATCGGAATCTCCGCCAAATGTGATTGCCATGCTGTGATCGGAAAGCAGCTCTGCTTTTACCATCGGAGAAATATTTTCAAGGCTGATATTCTCCTGTTCCTCCACGATTTTTAAAACAACACGCATAAACTTCTGTGTTGCTTCTCCATTGCCAATGATCTCATCAATATCAAATCCCATCTCCCGGATCTCGTCCTCGGTCAAGGCACATCTGATTTTATTTTCTCCTACGCGCTTTATTTCCATGTCGTATTCCCCATTCGTATCTCATATGTAAATTTTATTACTATTATCCTATTTTTTCGTTGTTTGTAAAGTTTAGTTTACTGCATCTGCAGCTTCACTTTTACAATGCGCTCCACAGATTCGTCGATGCGTTCCTCCGTAATCGTTCCATCCTGTATCGCCTGAAGCAGTCCATTATATGCTGTCTCATAATCCTGCGGCATTAAGATCATATCCACGCCTGCATTGACTGCCATGACTGCTGCCTGGTCTGCTGTGTAAGTTCCGGTAATTGCACCCATATTCATGGCATCCGTGATCACGATCCCCTGATAGCCGAGCTGCTCCCGCAGCACATTACTCACCATCATCTGTGACAGGGATGCCGGTGTGTTATCCCCGACTACCTGTGGAACGGAAATGTGTCCGACCATCACAAACGATACACCGTTTTCCACCGCTTTCTGGAATGGAACAAGTTCCGTCTGCATCAATTCTTCTAAGGACTTGTCCAACGTCACCGCTCCGTCATGGGAATCCCCGGAGACACCTCCCTGACCTGGAAAATGTTTTACTGCGCCGAAAAACGCCCTGACTGCTTAGTCCCTCAAGTTCTTTTGTGACCATATCTGCCACCATAGACGCATCCGAACCAAACGATCTGGTTCCGATCGCTGTATTACCCGGATTGGTGAGAACATCTGCTACCGGCGCATAGTCCACATTAAAGCCGCTGTTTTAAATAGGTTCCGATCGTAACACCGGCATCGTATGCTTTCTGCGCATCACCAGCCGCACCGATATCACTCATGTTTCCAACATTTGTCACGCCAAATGCTTCATTTGCCGCTACTCTTGCAACCGTTCCTCCTTCCTCGTCCACACTTAAGAATGCCGGCAGTCCCGTCCGCTCCATTGCAATGTTCTGCATATTTGTAAGCATTTCTGTCGTCTGTTCTGTACTGAGAAGATTGTCTGCCATATAGATCAGACCTCCGACCGGTCTGCTTTCATATGCTGTTTTGGTCGTATCTCCGGCCGCCGTCACACTGGTATATCCCGTCAGCGCTTCCGGTGTTATGACAAACATCTGCGCCACCTTATCCTCTAAGGACATCCCTGATACAAGCTGCGCTGCCTGCTCATCTAACGGGTCCACGGCAGGTTCTGCCACGTCACTTCCATTCTGTGATGTCTGTGTATCATCTGAAATTTCCGTGCTCTGTGTGTCCGGTGTCTTTACTTCCTTTGTGCCCTTTGGCAAAACTTATGCAGGGCAGCTGCCGCCCCAATGATCATTACTGCCAAGACCAGTACAAATACGGTAACCACCACTGCTGCATGTTTGAACTCATCCTGTCTTTTCTGCCTTCTTTCTTCCTGATTCATATCTTCTCCATTCTAACAAAATCTGTAACCAAAATTCACTTTTTCACAAACTTACCGCCATTATAACAGATGTCATTCTCACGGTGCAACCCACGCCTCATCAATTCCATCCTGTTTCCACTGGTTCTGTTCCTCGGAATATCCATTTACCAGCAAATACTGATATTTACTGACTGTTTTAAAGCATCATATACATAGCGCAGCGGTATATAATTCCGGTTTCCATCCGGATCCGCCGGGTCTGCAAGAAACACTTCATCGGTATCTTCCTTATAAAGACTGATATTTACATAATGACCACCCGTCTTTTTCCAGTAAGTATTGTCATAATGGCTGCTGACCAAAACAACTACACTCTTTGCAGATCTGACCTGATCCCGAAAAGTTTCGTAATCCTGCGGCTTTGTGTATAGCTCCGCATCAAATCCACATTTGCGCATGACAGTTTTCATATCGCCCCAGCCGATCGCACCGATCTTTTTCGTCGGTGTGTAACCGGAGACCCTCTTGCATACAAAAACATGTCCCACGGCGAACAGGTATGACCTGAAAATGTACTGTATATATTTGCCATACAGCACAATCCGCACCCGAAATTGCCAAAATAATTGCCGCGCACATACTGATTGCTCCATTCACCGGACCATGCCCGTCCCTCTCCCCAGGACTTTGGTCCCTGTAAAAATGAATAAACATCCGACTCATCAAAATATCCCCGGTTTGCGGCAGCCACCAGAATGTCCTTATTTTTTTTCGATCACGGCATACTCTTCCCCGTCTAATTTTGTAAAAATCCCGGCATACAGTCTGACTGCCGGCACATACTCCGGTTCGGCGACTGCCTTCTCTGCCACCGCTCCCATCTCTTTCGCATTTTGCTGCACAGACTTTTCACCGGAACCATACGCTCCTGCAATCACAGAAATGTTCCGGCTAACACTGCATAAAATGCGTACTCCTTTCTTTTCTGACGACCCAAATATCCAATCCTCCCAATTCTGAACTGTTTTATATCGTAAAATATCTTATCCCATTTTCGTACGAAACTTCTCTGTATTATGTTACCCTGTAAGAAGTCTTAATTCAAGCAAAGATTTTCTTAAATTATTTACTTTACTACTCGTTTTTTCGGCTACAATAAAGCGGTATCCTGTAATGATGTTACAAGCATCTGCAGGCACTATTATTTTGAAAAAGAGGTACGCAATTATGGCAAATCCAATCGTTACGATTGAAATGGAAAATGGCGATATCATGAAAGCGGAACTGTATCCGGAAATCGCCCCGAATACTGTCAACAACTTCATCAGTTTAATTAAAAGCGGTTATTATGACGGACTGATCTTCCACCGCGTGATCAAAGGATTCATGATCCAGGGCGGATGCCCGGACGGAACCGGCATGGGTGGCCCGGGCTACGATATCAAGGGCGAATTTTCCCAGAACGGTTTCAAAATGACTTAAAGCACACAGAGGGCGTTCTTTCCATGGCAAGAGCCATGCATCCGGATTCCGCCGGAAGCCAGTTCTTCATCATGCACAAAACTTCTCCACATTTAGATGGAGCTTATGCGGCTTTCGGCAAGATCACTGAGGGAATGGATATCGTAAATAAGATTGCCGAGACAGCAACTGATTACAGTGACAGACCATTAGAGCCACAGCGCATGAAAACTGTTACCGTTGAAACTTTCGGTGTAGATTATCCGGAACCGGAGAAATGCTAATCATTCTATTGTCATAAACAAAGAAGTGTATGTCGGGAATCACCGAACATACACTTCTTTTGTTATAACCTATATTTTTCACTGTTTCAAGATCTCGTCCCCACAGCTGTTTCTTCTTATTTCAAAGGAACCAGTTTCTCTTTTTTCCGCCCATGTACGGCTGTAATGCCTTCGGTACATTGACGCTTCCGTCTGCGTTGAGGTTGTTCTCTAAGAACGCGATCAGCATTCTAGGCGGCGCAACCACCGTGTTATTCAAGGTATGTGCAAAATACTTGCTGCCATCCTTGCCCTTCACACGGATCTTTAATCTTCTCGCCTGTGCATCGCCGAGGTTGGAGCAGCTTCCTACCTCGAAATACTTCTTCTGACGCGGAGACCATGCTTCAACATCGAGGGATTTTACCTTAAGATCAGCAAGGTCACCGGAGCAGCACTCAAGCGTACGAACCGGATATCCAGACTGCGGAATAAGTCTACCGTGTTCTGCCATAATTTATCATACCACGTCTTAGATTCTTCCGGTTTGCAGACCACGATCATCTCCTGTTTTTCGAACTGGTGGATACGGTATACACCACGCTCCTCGATACCGTGTGCACCTTTCTCTTTACGGAAACATGGGGAATAGGAAGTCAGTGTATATGGAAGTTTTTCTTCGTCGTTAATGGTGTCAATGAATTTACCGATCATGGAATGTTCGGATGTACCGATCAGGTATAAATCCTCGCCCTCGATCTTATACATCATGGCATCCATCTCATCAAAGCTCATAACGCCGGTAACAACGTTGCTGCGGATCATAAACGGCGGAATGACATAAGTAAATCCACGGTCGATCATGAAATCACTTGCGTAGGAGATCACTGCGGAATGGATGCTTGCGATATCACCCATTAAATAATAGAAACCGTTTCCTGCAACTTTTCCTGCTGCGTCAAGGTCGATACCATCAAAACGATCCATAATATCTGTATGATAAGGGATCTCGAAATCAGGAACAACCGGCTCACCGAATTTTTCGATCTCCACGTTGCAGCTGTCATCTTTTCCGATCGGTACGGACGGATCGATGATGTTTGGAATGGTCATCATGATCTTGGTTACTTTCTCCTGCAGTTCTTTTTCCTCTCCTCTAACTCTGCAAGGCGTGCTGCATTGGCATTTACCTGTGCTTTTACTGCCTCTGCCTCATCTTTTTTTCCCTGCCCCATCAGCTGTCCGATCTGTTTTGACAGTTTATTTCTGCTTGCACGCAAATCGTCTGCTTCCTGCTGTACAGCTCTTGCCTTTGCATCAAGTTCAATTACCTCATCTACTAACGGAAGTTTGTGATCCTGAAACTTATTTTTTTAATGTTCTGTTTTACAACTTCCGGATTCTCTCTTAAAAATTTTAAATCGATCATCGTTCTCCTCTTTCTGCGGAACCTGCCGCTTCTTTTTTGTAAATTTCTGATTTTGCCGGACAGCAAATCTCTGTCTGACATTTTTCCTGATAACACAAAAAGCCTTCCGCCCTGTGTGCCATCCTGCACATGGGACGAAAGGCTATAAATCACTCTTCCGCGTTGCCACCCATCTTGTCACTGCAGCATTCTTATCCAAAGCTTTTTGTGGAAATCCTTTTGCAATGACCTCTCGATTCGTATGCTATGGGATACGACCCCGTGACTTTCATCACTGACTCCGGAAGTGGAAAGGCTCTATCCTGCACCGGTTCACACCATCCACCGGCTCTCTGAAACATTCCTGCTGCCGCAGCTTCCATCACTGCCAATTTCTGACGTTATTATACACTCATTATTTCCGTAATGCAAGTCTAATATACCCTGATTTTTTCTTCCAGCTCTATTGCACGCTGTGCCCAGGTATGCTTTTCTGCTGTCTTTTCCACTCCCCGCATGGCAATGTCTCTCATCTGCTTTTCATCTGCCAGCAGGTCTTTGACTTTTACCGGGAGCTGCTCTAAATGCTTCAGATCATAATAGGAAACACCCTCACCCTCTTTTAACTCTTCACTGAGGTACCGGCTGGTATCCGAGACACAGACTGCCCCGTTTAAAATGGAATTAAACACACGGTCATGCGCACCGTCCTTAAACCACGGCATCACATTGACCGAGATCTTTGCGTGCGAAAGCTGCTCTAAGCAAGTCAGGGAATCAGTCTGCGGATGGATCCTCACATTCTGCATGGCAGAACATTCAAAGTTCCTCCCAGCCTTTTCCAATGACATCCACGGTGATTCCCGCCTCTGCCAGTGTCTTTATGACCATTCCGCGCCAGTAGTTGCGGACATACAGATCAATGAAGATCATCTTGTGCATCACAAGCCGGAAATCATCCGGTGCAACTTCTCCCATCTCCCGCTCACAGTGGCGCAGTGCTGCCTCCTCAACTGTCTGGTCCGTCTTTTCTAATAATTCCTCAATGATCCCGCGGTAAAACGCCGCATACTCATCATTGATCCAGTTGATATGCTGTTCAAAAAACGAAGGCGGTGTATAATTTCCGGTCATGATCACATCGATATCCCGTTTTTCATAAGGTACCTCAAGTGCCCCGTCAAGCCCGGTTCCCGCTAACGGAAGAAATCCAAAAACTTTGATATTCGGGATAATATTTTAAGAAATATGCCTCCTGTTTCCGGTCAATGCTGATGTGATGATATCCTTTAGGCAGATCATGCAGGCGGTTATCGTAATAGTAAGGATGATCCGCCGCTATATTGTAACACGGGATCTTATACTCATCCCACACATAACCGCTTTTTTTTCTGTAAACGCCATCTTCCTTTTCGAGTCCCTGAAAATTGAACGTGATCATCACGGTCTCACCGGGTTTTATAAATTTTCTCAGCCTTTTGGCACTTCCCTTTTCATCTTTCAGGTTGTAGAAGAACACTGCATATCCCATTTTTACAAACTGTTCTGCCATCTGTTTTGAGAAATATGCGAGCGTCTCCACGCCCCCCTTCAAACATCACGATTTTTTCACGTTAATCTCCATTTCAGATCTGCACCGCTGTCAAAGTGCTTATTCGTGGCGCAATGCGTCGATCGGATTTAAGTTTGCCGCCTTATAGGACGGGAAAACTCCGAATACGATACCGATGACCATGGAAAACAGTACAGAACCGATCGCTGCCGGAATACTGATCGCAACCGGCATCGTTGTCACATAGGAAATGATCTCCGCTAATATAATACCGACGATCACACCAAGCACACCGCCTAAACTCGTAAGCACCGCTGCCTCCGTCAAAAAACTGATTCAGGATTTTTGACTTTCTTGCACCGATCGCCTTTTTAATCCAATTTCCTGTGTACGCTCCGTGACGGATACCAGCATGATATTCATGACACCGATACCACCGACGATCAGGGGAAATTCCCGCAATCCAGATCAGCATCGTATTAGTGGAACTGCTGAGTTCCTGAATCTGCTGTGCCTGCTCTAACAGGTCTTTTGCTTTGTACTGGATCGTGTCGTCTTTCGGTGACAGATAATTATTGAGCACATCTGCACATGCTTTTCCTGCGGATGTCATATTATCGGTACTGTCCACACGGATCACAACATTCTGCGGTTCATCATACTGATAGATGATCGGCCAGGTCGTATTTGGAATATAAATAGAACCTGCCGTATCCTGTGCATAGGTATAATAATCGTCAATCGAATTGATGACCGGCTCAAAAGTCTTTGACTTTGTAACAATTCCCATTACCGTATAAGGCTCTTTCTGGATCTCGATCGTATTTCCGACCGAATCTTCTCCCTGAACAGGGCATTTGCGGAATCCGTATCCAATATAGCTACTTTCTTATACTTTTTGAAATCCTCATCCGTAAAAGCACGTCCCTCTTTCATAATGTAATTGCAGGTATCAAAATAACTGTTATCGATTCCGCGCACATATCCACCGGAAAAAGCAGTATTTAAATGATACACTCCGCTGTAATCCTGTCTGCTTAAATAAGCAGAAGCATTTACTACATGGTCAAGATCTTTAATGTCACTCATGACATCGTCTGTTACAAAGCGGCACGTCCCTGCGGTACTCCGTTGTAATCCATCTCGTATTCCCACTCGCCCTGGTAAAGAGATACCTCGACTGTATTCTCTCCAGAACCGATCAGGTTTTCTTTGATCTGTTCGTTTGTTCCTTTGATCGTCGATACGATCGCAATGATTGCTGCGATACCAATGATAATTCCAAGCATGGTCAGAAAGGAACGCATCTTGTGGGACCAGATTCCCTGAAAAGATAATCTTATATTCTCAAACATCCTGTTCCTCCTGATTAATATTCAATACTTTCATCCTCTGTTACTGCTGCTCCCTCGACTGCTGTCTTTCCATAAGGAAAGCAATCTTGTCATCCTCTGTCAGTCCTGACTTGATCTCAGTGCAGTACCATATACTGTTTTCCCGGTTACCACATACTGTTTTTTCAGCTGGTTATTTTCATCTGCCATCATAACATATGATTTTCCATCTTCCTGTCTCACATATGCCTTATCAAGGTAAATTCCGCCTGTTTCTGACTGATTTGTCTGAATTGCAAGATCCACATATTCTCCATTTTTCAGTGCAGAACTGTCTTCCATATATGCAGTATACTGATAATAAGAAACATTCGGATTTCCTTCTCCCCAGGAATTGCCACTCACAGGATAATCCGATACGCTCGTTACGGTTGCCTCAAATGTCATTCCTGATTCCCATGAATTTGCGGTAACAACCGTTCCCGGTTTGACTTCATCTAACAAAAGTTCGCTGATCGTACCGCTCACGTACAGTCCGTCATCCCCGGTTACCACAAGAAAGGCATTCCCATCATCCTGTTTCTGATCCGGATCTCCCACAGATTTCACAACACCATCAAGTTTTGCATAAACCACACCATCATTGATGCTGTCCTGTAACGTTTCCAGCTCCAGTTTTAACTTGCGAAGCTGTATATCCAGTTTTTTTACTTCTGATTCTTTGTCATTGATTGCCTCTGCAAGTTCTTTTTCGGTATATCCTTCCGGCTCTTCCCAGTCATCTTCATCGTTCCAGTTATCTTCATTCTCAAGTTCATCCAGATAATCCTGAAGACTTTTTCCAACTTCTTCTCCTGAAAAAACATACCAGGACCGGCTTTTATCATAGTCCATAGGCATGGTACTTCCATCGACATCTTTTACATTCGGTGAAATACTGTCATCTGCCACAGGCTCATATTTCTGTACTGTAACTTCTTTTGTGTCACCATTCGACTCAGTACTGTCATCCACCACTTCATCTCCTGTTTCCACACTTTCAAACACCATTTTCCCATCGCTGTCTTTTTTGCAGATAATAAACTTTACATATTTTCCATCCGTATAGGTGCCATCTGATTTTTTCTGCGGCCGCAGCAATTGTAAAACTTCCATATGCAAAAACATCTTTATTACAATAATAAATGTAAGGATTCTCTGCTGTCCCATCTGCCGTGTCTTTATTATATGGCTCCGAATCTTCCGTCACATAATTATAAATGCGGTTATCCTTCGCATCCCTTTTCCGGCAGTGACTCTATGTAGGCTTTCTTCTGCTCTAATTCCTGCAGCTTTTTATTTATATACGAGGATGCAGTACTGGCAGTAGAAGGCCGTGTCTTATCCACCGGTTTTGTGTTTTTAATGACTCTAAAAGAATGCTGTGCCTTCGCAAGACTGTTTTCTGTTGTACTGATCTCAAGGTTTTTCCTCTGGATATCGATCTCTGCCTCCGATGTATCATACTGGATCAGCGGATCTCCCTCTTTCACTGTATCGCCTTTTGAAACATAAACCTCCTGCACTTTGTTGGAATCATCTAAATATACTTCCTGGGAAGAATCATTCGTCACAACACCATAGCTTGTTTCAGAGTTCCCATAATATCCATAGTTTAAACTGGAAACAGACTGTACTTCTGCCACCAGATTCTTCTTCTGATACGACTTATAACCATAAATTCCTCCGGTGACTGCACCAACAGTGACGGCAAGTACGACAATGACTGCGATTACTTTTTTTAATTTCATGATGCATCCTCCTTTTCATCGCCCTCAAAAATCTCCCCGTCAATGATTTTCACCATGCGTTTTGCATTGGATGCGATATGCGGATCATGTGTGATCATAACGATCGTAACACCCTCTTCATTGAGTTTCTGGAACAGTTCCATGATCTGCTCTCCTGACTTGGAATCAAGTGCTCCCGGTAGGTTCATCCGCAAGTAAGATCTTTGGATTATTGACCATTGCTCTCGCAATCGCAACCCTCTGTTTTTGTCCACCGGAAAGCTGCGTCGGACGAAAGTCCACCCTGTCACCAAGTCCGACACGTTCCAGTGCTTTGATTGCACGCTCCCTGCGCTCCTTTTTTTTCACGCCGGCATAACTAAGCGGCAGTGATACATTTTCCACCGCAGTCTCTCTCGGCATCAGATGAAAACTCTGAAATACAAACCCGATACTGCGCAGTCTTAAATCTGACAGCTGCTTGTCTTTTAACTTTAAGACGTCCTCTCCTGCCAGCTCATAAGTCCCGCTCGTCGGCTTATCCAGACAGCCTATGATATTCATAAGTGTTGTCTTTCCGGAACCGGACGGTCCCATGATCGCAACATACTCTCCCTCTTCCACGGTAAGACAAACATCTTTTAATACCGGAACGACCAGCTTATCCTGCTGATAATCCTTGTAAATATTCTGCAGATTCAGTATCATTCCCCTACCTCCATATCATTGGAATCATCATAGGAATCATCAGAATCCTCATAGTCAGAATCATCGTAATCAGAGTCATCATATTCCGCATCATCCGCAGAATCGCCATCGTCAGCTCCATCATAACCTGATCCATCTTCCATATCGCCATTTACATAATTCTGCATACCATTATCGATCATCATTTCCGTATCGTACATTCCGTTTTCATACAACATCTCCGTACCGTAATCAAGCATCTCAGTGCCATAATCAAGCATCTCGGTGCCATCCTGATTATAAAGAGGCGAAGAATAATCGACCTCGCTCACATCTGTCACGGTCGTTACACCCTCATAGAGTCCTTCCATCGGCCATGTGATATAGTCGTCCAGCGAAAGTCCGGATAAAATCTCATACTCTGCAAGATCTTCATCGTATTCACCAAGTTCTACATAACGTTTTTCCAGACGTTTCTTATCATTTGCCGCCCAGACATAAGCACCGCTGTCATCCTGAACAACATAGTTGGAATACAGCCAGATTCCTTCTTTCTGCTGATCGTCCTGACCTTCGTCAAGTTCAATATATACATGCTGTCCTAACAGCAATCCCTCTGCAGATGGAAGTTCCACATAAAACGGGTACTTTGTTGCAGAGACACTACTGTCTGAAGATGAATCGTCATCACTTTTCTGCACGTTATCTGTATCAATCTTTGAAATCGTTCCATTCCATGTCTGACTTTCATCCACCCTCGAACGTATGATGACCGCCTGTCCATCTGAGATCATCCATACATTCTGCTCATCGATACTTCCTTTTACACGGTATTCACCTGTCTGAAGAATCGTCATAAACGCAGCATTATTGCCATTACTGTCTGTACCGTTCTCGTTGATTTCCTTTTTACCACGCCGGATTTTTTGCTGACAACAGACGATGCATCGATCTGGTCTTCATATTTTTGATATTTCAAGGTTCTTGCTCTCAAGATCAAGTTTATTTCCTCGATGGAATTTTCCTCCGACTGAATATCTGTCGTCAGTGAAAATTTATCGTCCTCATCTGTCGTTTTATTTAATTCATCGGTCAATGTGGCTATCTTTTTATTGGAACTGTCAATCTCATTCTGGATTCCCTCGAGTTCAAGTTTTGCCTGTTTCACCTGCATCTCAAGTTCGCTGGTATCATAGGTGACAAGTGTCTGCCCCTCTTCTACCTCATCCCCACTTTTACAAGAATCTCTTTGATGGTACGTGACGAATCCACATTTACCTCATAACTGTCCTGTGACTCCACAACACCATTATACCGGTTGGTGTTTCCTGTATATGTATTCATAATCTTGGAAACTTTTTTCAACATACACGTTATCATCCGATTTTCCCGACTGTAAAACGGAATCTTCTCTGCAACTACATCAAATGCCTCTGTTGCCACCTCTATCACATTGTCACGATAATAATAACCGGTTCCTCCAACTGCTCCAATCACTGCAATGGTTACAACCGGGATAATTATTTTTTCTTTTCCATAGTTCCTCCTTAAATGTCCACTGTCTGCATCCTGCTAATCAGACATCCCGTATTATAGCATTTTTTCCTACTTAATATATAGATGAATATTATTAATTCTTTTTTTAAATCAAAAATGGTTTTTTCTCCAAAATGCATGATTTTCAGCTTTCATTATAACTTTTTCAAAAAAATTTGTTGACAAATCCTGTTTCCCATAGTATGATATCGAATGTGTCTGGCAGACAGATACAAAACAATTTACATATGCGCGAGTGGCTCAGTTGGTGGAGCACGACCTTGCCAAGGTCGGGGCCGCGGGTTCGAGTCCCGTCTCGCGCTCTTCTCTTAATGATGGGAAACTTTGGTTTACAAGGTTTTCCATTTTTTTATTGCAATGTAAAAATTAATTACACTTTTTTACTGATCACACAGTGCTTTTTTTCAAAGCTTTCCTGCGAATTTGTGAGTGGGGTTTCCGTTTAAATTTACTCTGCTTTCACTCTGATCCACACATAACAGACATCCACCAGATGAACGGGCTAAATTTCCATCTTTCAAACCACTTTCACCCATTATTTTCTATTTTCAGCTTCTTCCTCTATCATTTTGGGCGAAACTCCTTCATTTCTGCTGTTTTCACCCTGACTTTTTGATTTTCGTGGGCTATTATAATGAAATCTCATCCTTTTTTCACCCATTTTCTTGTATGTTAAATGAATTTCTATTATAAAATGGATGAAATCACCTCTATCTTCTATATATTTCGCCCATATTAAATTTTTATCTCATCCAAGAGCAAATAATAGAATGCGCACTCCGTGAACATTCTATTATCATGAATAAGAAAAAAAGATCCAGTAAAAACTGAATCTTTTTTCAATGCCGGCAATGGGACTTGAACCCATACGATGTTGCCACCGCCAGATTTTGAGTCTGGTGCGTCTGCCATTCCGCCACGCCGGCTTATTCTGTTTTCGAATTGCTCGAACAATAGACATCTTATCATATCATGTAATAAATTGCAAGCAATTTTATTTTAACATTTGCTGATATCATATAAAGAATTTCATACAATGCTATTTTAACATTTGTTGATATCATGCAAAAAATTTCATACAATGGTATTTCCTGATTGTAGCAAAAAACCGAAGGTTCACGTTAATCCTTCGGATTTTTTTGATAGTCACTACTCTTCACCAACTCCACTGATTGCAGTTCTCTGTACGCTTTTGACACCGTTCTCCACAGTCGTTGTTTCAAGATAAGTAACGCCATTGATCACAACTGTCTTTGTTGTTGTGGTCTCATCATCGCTGTCTCCACCGCCTCCGGTATTTCCAGCCGCACCGGTTCCAGATGCCTGTGTGGTCTGTCCGGATGTTCCTGTTCCGGATGTCTGTCCTGCGTTTTCTGAGTAACTCTGGGACTGACCAGCTTCTGCTTTTGTTTTCTGGATTTCTTTTAAGATATCATTATAATTTTCACTTGGCATTACTGCATCGGAACTTCCGATCGTCGATACATAACTGTCTGCATCTTTGCCGTCTTCATCCTGTGTAGAAACATTCTGTGATGCTGTCTGATTTTTAATAACTCAGATACTTCTCCACAGTAACTCAAATATTCATCAATTCTCAGTGACACCCCTGCTGTTTTTTCTAAACAATTTCTAAATAAATATTCCGTTGCTTTTTATCACAGCCTCAGATTCTGAAATGCCCCAAACACATCGAGTGTCCCATATCCCCACTCTCTGTTTGGATAGGTCCGGTTTTCCGGTTTAGCCGTGCCGCGGATCAGCATATTTTTGATAGAAGTATTCGACATGACTGTATTGTTCTGATCCACGATCGCCCACTGCATGATCTGCGCGCAGGCTCCTGCCGTGATCGCAGCAGCTGCACTTGTTCCCGTAAAGGTGATAAAGTTACCAAGAAGCCCGGGACCATAGACATTCACTGCCGGTGCCACAAAATCCGGTTTGATCTCCCCGGTTATCGTATAACCCCTGCCGGAATCCGCATAGATACTGGTATTTGATGCCTGATAACCGCCCACCGTGATCACCTGCCTTGCCGCACTCGGAGAAGTCAGTGTAATCTCCGGATTGGAACGAAGAAAAAATTATTTCCATCCGTCAGCTCCCGCAGCGGCAGCCAGAGATGATAGTTTCCCGTCACTGTCAGCTGCGGAAAATGCGTATCGTCCACAATCCCGGTGTCGGTCGGATAAAACGGAAAATATGAGCTGGCTTGCCGTCTCTTTTGTATCGATCCGGTAATCCACCGTAATTGTTGTTCCCTCAAAAATAAAATTAAACTGCTCTGACGCTCCACGGCGCACCAGAATCCGTGGAATCTGCTCCCCCGAAGGCGATATTATGGTGACTGCATACAGTTCCGGTGCAGATGCCCACAATTCCACAAAAAGCCTTTTGTATTTCCCTCCACCGTGATCTCCGCATCCTCATGTTCCATCTCTCCAATGATACGCCCCTGAAAATGGTGTCTTGCATTGGCCTCATTTCCAGCTGCAGTCACGACCACACGCTTTCTTCTTCCACAGATATAATTCAGATAAGATGGCAGAAATCCTCGCTTGCATGACTTCCTGCACTGTTTCCAAGTGCCACACAGATGACAAGCGGACGATTTAAAATATTTGCAACTCCATTTAAATAGGAAACCGCCATCATAATATCGTTTTCCTGATATGCCGGAACGCCGTCTTTCAAAAAAAGAAATCCCGAAGATACTGTTTTGCCTCCTTTAACTTTACCATGATGATCTCAGACTGCGGCGCCGCCCCGATAAAGTCACCGTTTTCACTCTCACTTCCACATGCCACTCCTGCAAGAAATGTGCCATGTCCGTTCATATCACGCGACGGCACCACATCATACGGATTTTCCGAAAGCAATGCCGCATTGATCTGTTCTCTTGTATAATCTGCTCCATACAAAATACCAACAGGCGGCGTTCCATCCTGTATGGGCTGATCCCAGATACGGACGATCCGGCTGCTCCCGTCACTGTATCGAAATGCCGGATTTGTATAATCAATACCGGTATCAATAAAACCTATCAATACACCTCTTCCCTTTAAGGCGAGAACGGGCTGGTTCTGCATTTTTAAAATACCGGACACCTCAAGTGCCGTCTGATCCAGCAATCCATAACACTTTGGAATCTCTGAATAAGAATAACTGCCTACACTAAGCGGAGGCAGTCCCTCCCTTGGATAATAAAAAATATCATATCCTTCATCAATTCTCTGGATACACGCCCCTGCGATCGTCTGTTCATTCGTTTCCTCATAAGATACAATAAAATCAAAAAATTCGTCAGAATACACCTGTTCCCTGCAATCCGCCATAAATAAAAAAACTCCGGTCATCTATTCAATTACTAAATAGATGCCGGAATTTTTTATTTTAGAACCACAAATATTATTCTAATTCGAATTTCTGTACAAGTTCATTTAATGTAACTGACTGTGCTGCCAGCTCCTCACTTGTTGCTGAAGTCTCCTCTGCCATAGCAGAGTTATCAGAAACCACCTGTGACATATCCCTGATGCCGTCACGGATCTGGTCGATACTCTTCATCTGTACATCTGCCACCTGTGCTGTCTCCTGAATCATTCCGTTTGCAATACGAACACGCTCTACCGCGTTGTCCAAAGATGCAATGACATCATTTACGATCGTATTTCCCTTTTCAATCTCATCGAGTGATACGTTGATCAGGTTACGTGTCGTATTTACCGCATCGGCACTCTCATCTGCAAGACCGCCGATCTCTCCTGCTACCACTGCAAAGCCTTTGCCCGCCTCGCCTGCGCGTGCAGCTTCTATAGATGCATTCAATGATAAAAGATTTGTCTGGCTTGCAATATCTTCAATTGCCTTGATGACACCGACAACCTGTTTCGAGGATTCCTGAATTTTGTCCATTGCCTCACGCATCTGTGCCATCTGCTTCTTGCTGTCTTCCATTTTTTTTGTTCACCGTTTACCTTATATTTCAAAAAGCTGTTCTGACTGATTGCTGATCGCAGTGCTTACACTGTCTGAAATATTCATATCCTGAATCATAGTATCAATCAGATCTGCATTCGGATGATATACAAAAGTTCCATCACTTGTCAACAGCATGGAATATCCATTTGCACCGATCGTATAATTCCCCCATCATATTCATGACTGTGTCCAGCCCTACGTCTATTCCAACGACACCGACAACCGTATCTTTCTCGTCAAATACAGGTGTTACCGCACTTAAGATTGTTTTTCCTGTACTTGCAGCAACATAGGTCTTTGTCAGCTTAGTTTCTCCTGTCTGCGTACAGCTGTACCATGTGCGGGTCGTACAGTCATAATCATCGCCGGAAATACCGCCTGCTGATGTAATGGATGCATTACTGTCCAAATCCGCCGTGAATACACCCTGAATATTTTCCGTGTCAAGTCCTGCCACTGCAACAAGCTTCTTTAGTACCGCTGGATATACCTCGTTCTCTGTCATTTTCTGTCCAGCTTTGGTAGTGGTCAGAATTGTCTGCACATCTTCATCCAGTGCAAGCTGTTTTACCATGCGTTCAAACGGTGAAAAATATTTTTCCACTTGAAGTGATATCGCTTCAGAATCCTGCCGCAGCTCTGTGTTGTTGGCTTTGATCAGCAGATTGTAAACCACCACTACTACCAGTACAGCGATCACTGCCATAACCACGATAATGGAGGCACCGATCTTGCTCTGGATCTGAAACTGTATGCCCTGTCTGTTTCCTGCTTTTTTTTTTTTTCTTTTTTCTCTTTTCTCTTTTGCTATTTTCACTCCTCCATTTTTTCGATTAGTACTATTGTACCATATTCTTCAAATTCAAAATGAGGAAAAATCTTTTTCTCAGTCTGTAAAAAGATTTTTCCCCATTTCAGAATCATTCTTTCATCGTCTCATTCAACAGCCGCAATCTGTGCACAGCCTCGCATGGTAATGAGCGGTCCGCCCTTTTTTTCTCCACATACTCTTTTGTAATGGTCACCATGCCGATATTGTCATCTTTCGGAATCTCATACATGATATCGAGCATAAAATCCTCGATGATCGCACGGAGAGCACGCGCACCGACTTTCTTTTCCTTTGCCTGCTTTTGCGATCGCCATCAGTGCGTCATCCTCAAATTCGCGTCTGACTTCATCCATGGCAAGCAGTTTCTGGTACTGTTTTAAGATCGCATTTTTCGGTTCCTTTAAGATGCGCACTAACATATCTTCTGTGAGCGCTTCTAAGGTAAACATGATCGGCAGACGTCCTAAGAATTCCGGTATCATGCCAAATTTGCGCACATCCTCTATGGTCACCTTCTGCAGAATATTTTCATCCTGGTCGTATTTATCCTTAAGCTCGGATTTAAAACCGATCGATGCGGATTTATTGAGGCGTTCCTTAATGATATCCTCTAACTCCGGGAACGCACCTCCACAGATAAACAGAATATTTTTGGTGTTGACCATCGTCATGGGTACCATGGCATTCTTGCTGCTGGCTCCAACCGGTACCTCTACCTCTGCACCCTCTAATAATTTTAACATTCCCTGCTGTACGGACTCTCCGCTGACATCACGCTGATTTGTGTTTCGCTTCTTTGCGATTTTGTCGATCTCATCAATAAAGATAATACCGTGTTCCGCGCGCTCAACATCATTGTCCGCTGCTGCAAGCAGTTTGCTGACAACACTCTCGATGTCATCACCGATATACCCTGCCTCTGTCAGGGACGTCGCATCTGTGATGGCAAGCGGCACATCTAAAAGCTTTGCAAGTGTCTTTACCAGATAAGTCTTACCGGAACCGGTCGGTCCAATCATTAACATATTGGACTTTTCAATCTCGATGCCGTCCTTCTCATCGGATGCGATCCTCTTATAGTGATTATAAACAGCGACGGACATGACTTTCTTTGCATGCTCCTGTCCCACTACGTACTCATCCAACGATGCCTTGATTTTATGTGGTGCCGGGATTTTTTGATATCAAGTACCGGCTCTTTCTTTTCTTTCGGCTTTTTCTTTTGATTTTCTGGTTATTCGGAATAAATCCCTGCATCCCCTGCAGATCTGACAGGTTGATCATGCTGATATTCGGCATTTTTCCTATATTCATGTTCAGCATATCATCCATTGAAAATCCGGTCTGATTCATACTGTCAAACGTTTTCTGCATACAGTCCTGACAGATACAGATGTTGTTCGGGATCTTTATCATCTTTCCTGCAATATGCTCCGGTCTGCGGCAGATATAGCAGATATCCTCATACTCCGGCTCTTTTTCATTCGATGCGTCTGAATTTGTCACTTCCGCCTGCACGGTCTCCTTTTCATTTTCTGACACGTCAGGGGTATCATTGACGCTTTCCTGTCCGTTCATTTCCTCTTTCTGATCTGTGGATACGGTTGTTACATCATCCTCAGTTATTTCTCTATAATCATTATTATTCATCTGAATACGCTCCTGAATTTTTCCATATCTCTGCCCAAAGCAGACTTATTTAAGACATTGTACCGCAAAACATCTGCAATCACAAGAAAATCAGAAAGATTTCATTTTTATTTAAGGATTTTTGACACAAAAAAATCCGGGCAGCCCTTTTCACAAAAAGGCCATACCCGGAAATTTCTCATCCGTTATCTTGCATCTGTTATCCGTTGTGTTACCGTTATTATTGTTTCCGGTTGCGTCATCCACGCCGTTTTCCACGCCGTCAATAATGTCTTTGCCAGCATCGCCGACGCCATCCACCACATCATCCACAACAGCACCACCGTCTGTGTCTGCACCATTCGCGTTTGTGTTATTTGTATTTGTGCCATTGTTCGTATCCGTGTCATTCACGGTACCATTTGTTCCATTCACATTGGTATCATTCATACCATTTTCGGTATTATTGATACCGTTATTTGTGTTTTCATTGACACGGTTTTCTGTACCGGCTGCCGGATTGTTGCCACTGTTATTGGTATTTGTGTTGTTTCTTTGTTTGTGCCGCATGCGGTCAGTGCGCTAACGCAATGTAAGCACCAGACATGCCGCAAGCATTTTAAACTTTTTCATGGTCATTCTTCTCCTTTACTTTACAAGAAATTATTTGTAACGGTTAATGAGCTTTGAACCAGAACTTTTTCAAAAGTATGACCATGTCTGCTATTTTCCTATTTATACCAGCCTAATTCCATGGATAATTCTTCCTGTACTTTTCTGACATCCACAGATAACTCCTCCACCCGTTCTCGCGTCATCCGGCTGGTCGGTCCGGAAATACTGAATGCATATTTTACTTCATTATGATAATCCCTAAGGCTTGCAGCAATACACCGTACACCTTCTTCATTTTCCTCATCATCAAGTGCATAACCGTTCTTGCGGACTTCTTTTAATACACTAAGCATATCATCATAATCCGTGATCGTATGCTCCGTCTTTTTTTCGATGATCTCTCATTCCAGATCTGTTTTACTTCGCGCTCCGGCAAAGTTCTGCCATGATTGCCTTGCCCACACCGGAACAATACATCGGATGGACCATCCCCACATGCGATACCATGCGGATCGTACCGATCTTTTGCTTCTATTTTGTATATATATAAGATATTGTTGCCCTCGCGCTGAACTAAATGAACTGTTTCGCCGCTTATATCAGACAAGCGCTCCAGATAAGGCTTTGCCACCTGTAAAATATCCATGCGGTCAAGAGTTTTCCCGCCATGCTTACTATTTTATAAGAAAGCATATACTTCTGGGTCATACCTCGTCCTGTTTTGCATATCCCATATAGACTAAAGACATCAGAAGGCGATGTACCGTGCTTTTGTGAAGATCCTAACGCTGTGCTGATCTCCATCAGTCCCATCTCCCCGTGGTCGGCCAGCGTCTCCATCACCTGAAAAATGCGCTCTGCCGACTGCACCGGATTTTTTGTTTCTTTTCCTTCTGCCATACCAAACCTCATATTCTATCTGTTTTTTAGTTCCATATTATAAATTCGTTATTGTTTCATTATATGAAACCAAATGCAATGATAGCATGAACCAACCAGAAAAAGTCAAATTTTTCTCTTTTCAAACTGCACTGTTTTTATCAAAATAGGTTGACAAGGCTTTTCAGATGTTATAATTATATTGTATCGTTTTATGAATCATTATATCACATTATGGAAAAAGAAACCAAATTATATTCAAAATTAAAGGAGAAGATATTATGAACAAAGTATTAGAAGAGTTTTCCAAAATCGGTATTATCCCGGTTATCGCACTTGACAATGTAGAGGATGCAGCACCTTTAGCAAAAGCATTATGCGACGGTGGTCTCCCATGTGCAGAAGTTACTTTCCGTACAGCAGCAGCTGAGGAATCTATCCGCATCATGTCCGAGCAGTTCCCGGAGATGTTAGTAGGTGCAGGTACTGTTCTTACCACAGAGCAGGTTGACCGCGCTGTCAATGCCGGTGCAAAATTCATCGTAAGCCCTGGTTTAAATCCGAAGGTTGTAAAATACTGCGTTGACAAGGGAATCCCGGTAACTCCTGGATGCTCTAACCCGAGTGACGTAGAAGTTGCAATCGAGCTTGGTCTTGACGTTGTTAAATTCTTCCCGGCAGAAGCTGCAGGCGGACTTTCCATGATCAAATCCATGGCAGCTCCGTACACCAAGATGAAATTCATGCCGACCGGCGGTATCAACGCAAAGAACTTAACAAGCTACCTTGATTTCAAGAAGATCATCGCATGCGGCGGTTCCTGGATGGTAAACAAAGACATGATCGCAGCAAAAGACTGGGCTGGCATTACAGCTTTAACAAAAGAAGCTGTTTCTACCATGTTAGGATTCAAACTGTTACATGTAGGTGTTAACAACGCTTCTGAGGAAGTAGCTGCTGCAGAGTCTGCAAAATTCGCCACTCTTACTTGGCGAAAACGTAAAAGTTGGAAACAGCTCTATGTTCGTTGGTTCTTTGATCGAGATGATGAAAAATCCAGGACGCGGAACCAATGGTCATATCTGCATTCAGACCAACTACTTAGACCGCGCGATTTATCATCTTGAAAAACGCGGTTTTGTATTTGACGAGTCTTCTTTCAAATACAATGACAAGGGCGAACTTACCGTTGCTTACTTAAAAGACGAGATCGCTGGTTTTGCTGTTCATTTCAACCAGAAATAATTTAAAAATCAGGTCTGCACTGGTCGATGATTTGTGCAGACCTTTTTTCAATATTAAATAATAAAAAAACAGACACGGGAGGTTTCTTATGGATCAGAATTGTGCATATTGTATGGAAGGCGAATTAGTCGCCCAGTTTGGTATTAAAATCTGTGAACTGCCAAGTTCAAAAGTTTATCTTTTCAAGGAGCAGAGCCACAAAGGCCGTGTGATCGTCGCTCACAAAAAACATGTCAGTGAGATTACTGAACTGACCGCTGAGGAACGCGCCGCTTACATTGAAGATATTAATCATGTGGCAGAAGCACTTCACAAGGCATTTCATCCGCAGAAAGTCAACTACGGTGCTTACGGTGATACCGGCCATCATCTCCACTTCCATCTCGTTCCAAAATATACAGACGGTTACGAGTGGGGCGGCACTTTTGCCATGAATCCGGGCGAAAAATTTCTTTCCGATGAGGAATATGCCGCATTGATCGAAGAGATCAAAAAATATTTATAATATCTATTTCTTCATCTTAGGCTGAAAAATAATACTTGCCAGATATGCGAAGATCAGTGCCGCTGAAATACCAGCGGCACTTGCTTTTAATCCACCTAAAAAAATTCCTAAAAATCCATACTCGTCCACCGCTTCTTTCACTCCCTTAAACAGGGTATTTCCAAATCCAGGCAGCGGCACACTTGCCCCGGCTCCCGCAAATTCAATAAACGGCTGGTAGATCCCAAGTGCCCCGAGCAGTGCGCCAAGACACACTAACATCACCATGATCCTTCCGGGAAGCATCTTTGTTTTTTCCATTAAGATCTGCACCAGTGCACAGATTGCCCCTCCAACCCAGAATGCATTGATATAATCCATAATTCTACACCTCTTTTCTCTTTTTAATCTGCATGTTCGATCACGACTCCATGTGCAATCCCTGGCACCGTTTTTCCTTCATTAAAAGACACCGTGGAAAGAAGTGCCCCGGTCGGCACAAACAGAATACGCTGTAATTTTCCCTGCTCGACCTGTTTTAAAAAATGTCCGGCAAGTGTTACGGCAGAACACCCGCATCCGGAACCTCCTGCCCCGGTTCCCTGCGCTTTGCTCTCAGATCAGCATACCGCAGTCTAAATGCATCTCACTGATATCGTATCCTTCTTTTTTCAAAAGATCGATCAGGATCTCCCTTCCAACACTGCCTAGATCCCCGGTAATAATGTGATCATAGTCCTCTGGCCTGCGCCCGAAATCTTTTAAGTTCTGGCAGATCGTATCCGCCGCCGCAGGTGCCATTGCTGCTCCCATATTCATGGAATCCTTAATGCCGTAATCGATGATCTTTCCGGTCGTGATACCGGTAATACACGCATTGCTCTTTCTTTTTCCAAGCACATACGCACCACTTCCGGTCACCGTCCAGGTTGCAGACATCGGCCTCTGGTTCGCATATTCAAGTGGAAACCGGAACTGCTTTTCGGCGCTGGCAAAATGGCTCGATGTCATCGCCACAACGTAATCTGCATATCCTGCGGCAACACACATTGCTCCAAGGGAAAGCGCCTCGCCGCAGGTACTGCACGCACCATACAGGCCAAAGAGCGGCACCTGGTAATCCATGAGTCCAAACGAAGTGGCAATATTCTGTCCTAAAAGATCTCCGAAAAAAGATAACGGATCTCTTCTTTTTTCAGTCCTGCTTTTTCCGACTGCCATTCCGAAAGCCTCTTTCTGCAGGGTACTCTGCCTCTTCCCAGGTGTCCTGCCCGAATTTATCATCCTCCCCGATCAGATCAAAACAGGCTCCAAGAGGTCCCTCCCCCTCTTTTTTCCGACAATACTTGCGCTGCTTACAATATAAGGCGGCGTTTCAAAACAAATACTCTGTTTTCCCGTCTGCATGCTCATACGAATCTCCATTTCCAAACATTTTTATATCATGTTCTCTATGTGATCAGTATGTACATCTTACCGATATTTATACCCTGATGCTGTTTACGCATTGCACGTAATTATGTCGGAGGCAAATAGTGGTTCACAGCATCCGCTGTACCTGTTCCGGTCTGATACCAAGATATGCGCAGAGTGAAAGAAATTCCTCCGCATCCAGCGGTTCCTTATAATCCTTCCGCAATTTTCCTGCATCGATGCCCGCATGTGCCGCCAGCGATTTTGCATCCATCCGGTTTTCTTCAATATACCGGATCATATAATCCGTCACTTTTGATTTTCCCATGTTATCGCACCTCTTCTACAAAAATCTGTTTTTTCTTATTCTATTCTTTAACTTTAGGAATTGCAATTATATTTTTCTCTACAATTAAGAACTCATTGACTGATAAAATGAGATGGGATATGATACGATTAAAAAGCATTTTGGCTGCTTTAAATGCAACAGAACGGAGATCAATATGCGGAATCAGAATATAGCAAAAAGTTTTAAAAAGAATATCGTAAACGGAATCACCTGTCTGTAAATGATGTTTCTATCCTGTTAGAGGATCGTTCTTTTACCGCCGCTCCCAAAACGATTTACGGATGGGAAAGCGGACAGGCAAATCCAAGCGCAGATATCCTTTTAACACTCTGCGATCTATATAATATCACAGATATCCTTGAAGCATTCGGCTATGACAGCAATGAGAATTTTCATGTGACACCTTCTGAGCGGACGATCATTGAAGCCTATCGTGCACATCCGGAAATGCATGAAGCAGTCAGCGTTCTGTTAGGCTGCAGCGTACCACGCAAAGGTTCTGTATCTGCCCACAATACTGCTGCAAAAAGAAGTTTCACATCCAAAGCAGCATTCTTCGGAACGAATACTACAGCAGCTCCTAAACCTTCCATAAAACGTTATTGATCGTTTATCAATCCATTGGCAGCCAAAAGATCCTGCGCTTGGTTAATACGCAGGGCTTTTTTGCTTTGACCTGTATCTGTTAAATTGTTTTCATCATCCCTGTGGCTTTGATCCTGCTTCCGTCCGTCTGCTGGCTTTGATCCTGCTGGCTTCCGTCCGTCTGCTGGCTTTGATCCTGCTGGCTTCCGTCCGTCTGCTGGCTCTGATCCTGTGGCTGGCTCTGGTCTGGCTGCTGGCTCTGATCCTGTGGCTGACTCTGGTCTGGCTGCTGGCTCTGATCCTGTGGCTGGCTCTGATCTGGCTGCTGCCCTCCATCAGCCGGCTGCTGTGCCTTCAATACCGCAAGTGCTGCCTCTGCCGCTGTCAGTGTGTCATAATTTGTTACCTGAGCCTTGTCTGCATCTGAAAGTGAGTTGTACATATTTCTCGCATTCACGATTGCTGTTTCGCTCTCTAATGTTACAGGCCCGATAATACTGATCGCATTGATCACAGATGGAACATCCGCCTGCGGCTGCTGCACAACAGTCGGATTGTCACCCGGCATACGATATACTAAAACTGCATATCCCTTATCGATCGTCTCATAGATCTTCTTTGCTGCAGATGCAGGCAGATTGATACATCCATGAGACCCACTGGTCTTATAGATACTTCCTCCAAATTTGTTACGCCAGGTCGCATCATGCATACCTACGTCACCATTAAATGGCATCCAGTAAGTAACCGGTGTCTCATAATCCGGTCCTCTTAAAACCGCATTCATGGTTTTATAAGTCAGTCCGAACGCACCTGTCGGGGTGTCATGCCCTTTTGAAAGATTTCCTGAAACAAAATCACTCTCCACCACCAGTTTTCCGTCTTTGTAAAGGAATAAATGCTGGTTTGTCAGATTGATCTCAACATAAGAATCACCGTAATCATGCTCGCCATGACTGTTTGCCGTTGTGAGATATACCGGCTCTCTCCACATCTTTTCCGGCTTTTAAGTCTGCCAGAATCTGTTCTACTTCCCCTCCGTTATCGATTCTCCAGCCATAAAAACCACCGGTGATCGTAACGGTCGTACCGTAGGAAGTCTTTAACTCTTTCGGTGAATAGGCAGTATTATATTTCTTTGCCAGTGTCTTTACAAAGGCAAGGACTTACTTCCTCATCAATGGAAACTTTTTCGTCGGTTCCCCAGAAAGCCAGGTACTGATCGTTGTTCCATCCAATACTTCCTTATCATCCCTCAAAGTCATATGTAATCGTAACACCGACATACTGGTTTAATGCATCGATCAAAGCCAGCAGATCTTTATCATCATCTCCGATTGCAGGCTCTAAATAACAGCCGCTCTGCTCCAGATCAACGGTTTCATCCAATACTAAAACCGCATCACTTACCGCTTTCCTGACTTTTGCGGTATCGACCTGTGTTCCATAATCAGCCGGTACAAGCGCATACCCGTTTTCTCTTGTATAATCAGAATAAGTCGCATCCACCGGTGTGCGCTGATCTTTCATACATGGTAAATTTCTGACTGCCTCATCCAGTTTCTGTTCATCATAAGATACAACCTTTGCCAGTTCAAACTCCTGCTTCTGGAACATCAGGATCAGCCACGCAAAAAACCATTCTGCTCCTCTAAAAGTTTCTATTTCCCCGAAATACCGGCTCCATATCAATATCCGAACCTGCAATGGTTCCATTTTTATCCTCGCGTGCAGTAACTGTCAGATTGTAATTTTTCATCTCAGTCGGATCGCATCCTCGACTTTTTCCACATTGCTGCCACCGACTGCAATCCCATCAATAGAAGTTCCAAAACAAAAATGACTTTCAAAATAAATCGCAAACCCGACATAAATCACAGCAATCGCCGTCATAACACATGTGAGCACCAGTCCTGTATAACTTTTTTTGCTGACGCACCTCCATGCATTTTCCGCTTGTTTTCTCTTTCATTTTTCTAAATATCCTTTCATCCTATGTGTAAAGATATGTTGTATTGCATAAAATATGCTAACGGACACCTACTCTATTATAATATCCGGCAAGGTCTTGTCAACAAATTGTCCAAATCGTAACATTTAATTAAGAATTCGTTCTTTTTTCGCATTGATCTGTAATAAAAATTACCGTCAAACTCCCCAAAAACACCCGTCATAGCTTAAAGTTTTCTTAAATTTTAAATAATCTTTCTTAAAATAAGGAAAAGGGAATTGTTTCTAAAAAAATGCTGTGCTATAATCCTATCGTTGAGATTAATGAAAAGAGGGTGAAACCGTGAAAACGAAGACACGCGATGCGGTCAACGCATTTATTGAGAGAAACAAACATGCTCTTCTTCTGCTTTATTTCATGATTTATCTGCCATGGTTTGGTCATTTAGAGAGAACCGTTACCACGCATTTTCATGTGATCCATGTTGCACTCGATGATTATATTCCATTTTGTGAATATTTTATTATTCCATACTTTTTATGGTTTGGATATGTTGCGTGGGGACTTGGTTACTTTACTTTAAAAATAAAGACGAATATTTCCGTTTATGTACCATGTTGTTTACCGGAATGACGATCTTTTTAGTCATCTCCACCATTTATCCAAACGGACATTATTTAAGGCCGACTACTTTTGCGCGGGATAACGTGTTTGTACATATGGTAAAATGCCTCTACGCAACGGACACTGCGACGAACCTTTTCCCAAGTATTCACGTTTACAATTCCATTGCAGTCAATTTAGCCGTATGGCACAGTGAAAATTTCCGCGATAAAAAGGTCATCCGTATTGGTTCTGCTGTTCTTATGGTAAGCATTATTTTATCTACCATGTTTTTAAAACAGCACTCCGTATTTGATGTGGTTACCGGAATCATTATGGCAGTCTTCATGTACATGCTTGTCTATGTACAGAATCCGGCACGCATGACGGCTGGTGAGCGCAAATATGAGCGCAAACTTCACCAGATCTAAATACAAACGTTATGTTTCCTGAATATTTGATTCGTTTTAAAAAGAGTCATAACCGATTTTGCCGGTTATGACTCTTTTTCATTCAAATTTGGAGAGCCTCTAAATTTTTCTGATTTTCACTCTATCTGAACCTTTACAGCTCACACGCACATCCGGCTGCATATTTTGCACAGATCGTCATTGTACTCTCATCATACATCATGCGCTCTGTCCTCTGGATCGGTGTATACTCCCTTACATCCTTTGCAATATGATCTTCGGCGACAACCGCATCAAATTCATATCCATCTAAAAATGTGCCGACTTTACCAAAATAACTGCCGCCTCCGGCTGTCGCTAAATAAAACGCTTCCGCAAATGTCAGCGGCTTACTTTTTCTCATCAATCAGACGCCAGTACATTTTTGATACCTGTACCGCTAATGTCAAAGCTTTTGCCATGGAAAGTGAAGATCCGCCCGCCACGTCGGAACCAAGTCCGACCGCAATACCTTCCTCTAAGAACTTTCGGACCGGTGCAATGCCGGAGGAAAGATTTAAGTTCGATTCCGGGCAGTGTGCCACATAGACACCGTGTTCTTTCAAAGATCCATCTCATCCTCACTGTAAATACAGTGTGCCATGACTGCCGGGTGATCCTTATCTCCGAACATGTCAAAAACAGCGTAGGCATCTGCATAATTTTTCGCTGCCGGGACAAGCTCTTTTACCCATGCGACTTCCGATGGGTTTTCCGACAGATGCGACTGCACGCGGAGTCCTGTCGTTTTCTGCAGTTTTGCAAGTTCTCTCATCAGCTCATCCGTACAGCTTGGAATAAAACGCGGTGTTAAGATCGGGTTTGTACGCTCATATTTTCCGGCTGTCTCCTCAATCCACTTTTTCGTATCTTCTGCCGCAGCAGACGCATCCGCCTCACAGAGATTCTCACCACCGTTACGGTCCATATTTACCTTGCCAACATAGCTTACGATCCCGCTCTCCTCCAAAAGATCCATCAAAGCAACGGTTGCCTCTCTGTGAAGTGTCGCAAAAATGCAGGCACGCGTTGTCAGACTGTGCTTTAAATCAGACACAAAACTTCCATATGCTCTTTTTGCATAGGAGATATCCACATATTTTGCCTCTTCCGGAAAAGTATGCACATTCAGCCAGTCTAAAAAGTTCAAGATCCATGCCAAGTGCCGGAACGTATACTGTGGTGCATGCACATGCAGATCCGTCATTCCCGGAAGGATGATCTTATCACCATAATCGGTCAGCGGCAGTGTTTCATACTGTTTCGGCAACTTTTCAAATGCGCCGCGGCAGATACCGTTTTCACATACAACATAACCACCCTCTATACTGCACAGTTCCTTGTTTTCTCCTGAATATACGATATTTCCCTTTAAAACAAAACTTTTCTTTTCCAATATGTTCTCTAATCCTTTTCTTATTGTCTTACCATAATTTTAAAATCTGAATTGCAGACTTCATTACCTTATACTTCGTCTTCCAATTCTGACGCTGCACATTTTTAACTCTTTGCGTATCTCAATATGCTGCGGGCAGTGTTTTTCGCATTTTCCGCAGCCGACACACTGGGATGCGCTTGCGGTGTCTTTCGGAATGCCGTACACTGTAAATAATCTTTCCGTCCTGATTTTTTTTCCCTTCCGAATACATCGCATTATAACAGCGGAATGTTCCCGGAATATCCACTCCCCTCGGACACGGCATACAATACCCACATCCGGTACAGCCGACTTTGACATGCTTTTTGATCTCTTCTTTCACCTGTTCGATCAGTGGTGCGTCTGATGCCGTCAGACAGCCCACATGGGACTCAGATGCCGTCTTTAGGTTCTGCTCCACCATTTCCATGGAATTCATCCCGGAGAGCACACAGGTCACCTCCGGCTGGTTATAGAGCCATTTCAGGGCAAGCTCCGCCGGTGTACGTCCTTCCTTGTCAGCGCGGAACAATTTTTTTGCTGACTCCGGTAAAAAGATTTACCAGTCTGCCTCCGCGAAGAGGCTCCATGATGATGACCGGAAGTCCTTTTTGCATTTGCATAGCGCAGTCCTTCCACGCCTGCCTGTGGTATTCATCCATATAATTAAACTGTATTTGGCAAAAATCCCAGTCATAGGCATCCACGAGCTGTTTGAACATCTCGGTATTTCCATGATAGGAAAATCCGATATTTCTGATCTGACCGGACGATAATTTTTCCTCGATCCAGTCCTGCATGCCGATCTTTTTAATTTTTTCCCCAGGTCGGTATATCGGTGAGCATATGCATCAGATAATAATCGATATAATCGGTTTTTAATCTGCGCAATTCCTCCTGAAACATCTTTTCCGCACCTGCGACAGACTTGATCAGATAATGTGGCAGCTTTGTCGCCAGATAGATCTGCTCCTGCAGTGGTTGCGGTCTAAGATCTCTCCGACTGCTGCCTCATTGCCTGCATAGACATAGGCAGTGTCAAAGTAATTAACACCTGCTTTGACCGTCCGGCAGACAGGAGCGCTTAAACTGCTGCGCAAAGAAACGGCGGTAAAATGTCTCCAGCCACTTAAAAATCGTTCATCGTCATACACACCGGCAAACGATTTTCCGGCAATACGGTAAATTTTGCCGGTGCATAGCCAAATCGAAGCACATGTACAGGAAGAAATCATGCAATTCATATGGTCCGACCAGATCTTCTGTTTTCTGAGAGATCACACCATCTTTCGGCGGCAGAAGTTCCGGGCTGACCGGCGTATCAAATATCATACAGTACTTTTCTCCCAGTCTGCGATCCTCACAGGTATCGGCACAGTAACACACCAGATGGCGTACCAGTGTTTTCGGAACGGAAGCGTTCACGCCGTACATCGACATGTGATCACCGTTGTAGGTTGCCCAGCCAAGTGCAAGTTCTGACATGTCACCGGTTCCGATCACCATACCGCCGGACTGGTTCGCAATATCCATCAGAACCTGCGTCCGCTCTCGCCTGACAGTTTTCATACGTGACATCATGACAGTTGATATCCTGACCGATATCCTCAAAATGGCATGTCACGGACTTTCGGATATCCACTTCTTAAAAGGTAGCTCCAAGTCTTCTGGTCAGCTCACAGGCATTCTGATAGGTGCGGTCTGTCGTTCCGAAACATGGCATTGTCACAGACAGAATGTGATCTCTTCCGATGCCTGCCATATCACAGGCACGGGCTGCCACCAGAAGTGCCAGGGTAGAGTCAGTCCGCCGGAAATTCCGACTACCAGACTTTTGCAGTGTATGCTCTAAACGTTTTTTCAGTCCCATCGACTGGATCGATAAGATCTCCTCGCAGCGCGTTACGGTCGCGCTCTCCGGACGGCACAAACGGCATCGGATCAATATAACGTGTCAGCTTTGTCTCTTCCATCTGTAAGGAAAATACATTTTCACGATATACCGGCTCTGTGACCGTCTCAAATGTTGTCATTCTGCGGCGCTCGGACGCAAGACGGGACACATCAATCTCGGTGGATATCGTCTGTGCGTCAAAAAGTTCTGACTCCGCTAACAAACGTCCATTTTCATGCTCGGCGGATTCATCGTCCAGAGATCCTCACAGAGTTCTGCTGCGATCACAAGTTCCGGCAGCTCCAGACAGGTAAATAACTGTCTCGTTCCCATCGGCACCGTCAATTCTTCGGTCAGCCGTACATCGGCCACTTCTTCCATACCTCTCGTAAAATGGCGCGCTTCATAAAATTCCTTATAATTCGGAAGGTAGGTTTTCGGTACGATACCAAGAATTTTTCCACGATTTAATGCCGCTGCCACGTTATATAATTTTCCTTTGTATGCAAGTGGAAGTCCGACAAATACGATTGCATCCACATCTGTCGTAAATGCCGCGATATGCAATAATTCTTCTTTCGCCTCCATCGAAGCAGTTTTTCCTGTAAAAACAGATCCCCACAGGTATAACCTGTGATACACAGTTCCGGCAGAACGATCACTTTTGCCCCGCCTCTGCCGCCTCTTTAACAGACTGGCAGATCACTTTTTGCATTATATCCTGTGTCGGCAACCCTGATCTTTGGTGTGACCGCTGCAACTTTCACAAATCCCTGTCTCATTCTTTCCTCTTTTCCGGTTACGTTTTTACCCCTGCTTACCGCAACCACATTGCCTTGCCTTTTGCTTACTGTCCGCTTGTACTATTTTTTCGCAACAGCAGCCTTTTTATTTTGCAGAACGCATTTCCTTTAATTCGTCCACATCAAAATGGTATGCCTTGTTACAGAACTGGCATTTTACCTCGATTGCCTCTCCGTCATTGATGATCGAATCTAAATCTTTTTTTTTGCTCAGCATAGAAATTGCACGTGAAACTCTCTCCTTTGAACAGTCACACTCAAATGCAGCCGGGATCTTATCTGAGATCTCAAGACCGAAATCTCCTAAGATTTCCTCTAAAATCTGCTCCGGTGTCATACCCTGCTCTAACATTTCCGTTACAGATGCGATCTCCCTGATCTTGTTTTCCAGTTTTTCAATGACCTCATCACTGGTAAACGGCATCAGCTGGATGATAAAACCGCCCGCCTGGCGCACCGATAAGTCTTTGTCCACTAAAACTCCAAGCCCTACTGCGGACGGGATCTGCTCGGAGGTTGCAAAATAATAGGTCAGATCCTCAGCGATCTCTCCGGTCTGCAGGTGCGATCTGTCCCACATACGGTTCTTTTAAGCCCATATCCTTGATGACACTCATCACGCCAAGTCCAAAGCTCCGCCCACATCTAATTTGCCCTGTGCATTTAACGGCAAGTTCCACCTGGGATTCCATAGGAAATCCCTTGACATGGCCATGGGAATCCGCTGTCACGGTAAGTCCTTTGCCGGACCGCCGCACTGGATCTGGATCGTCAAAAGATCATTATCCCCTTTCATCATTGTTCCCATCATTGCCGCACCGCTCAAAAGACGTCCCAACGCTGCCGTGATGACCGGTCTTGTGTCGTGGGCTCTTCTTGCCTCCTCTACCATCTCTTTTGATGTAATGGCAAATGCCCTGATCTGGCTGTCTGCCGCTGTTGCTCTTACAATATAATCACTCATATTTTATCCTCCATTTCGTACTGTACTCATAAATTTCTGATGACTCAATGATGTTGGGAGCAAATAGTGCATTCAGGTTTCCTGATTGCTCCTCGCGATCACATAAATGCGCTCGCTGTCCTCTTTACCGGCTCTCTCGTAAATGCGTCATATGCTGCGACGAATTCAAGTCCCGCCTGTTCTAAAAGGTGTTTTACGGTTTCTAATTCGTAGGCACGCTGGTAGTGCGTCTCCTCAAATCTGCGGTAAAGTCCTTCTTCCTCCCGGATAAAAAAGCGTCAGATCATATTCATTGATCTGTTCTTCCTCATCGAAATAGTTATCCCAGATGAAGCTTCCCTCCTCGCGGTTCTCAGCGATTGTCGTCTCTCCTAAGAGTTCTCTGTATTTATATACTGTGTTCAGATCGAAGATAAAAATACCATCCGGATCTAAATATTCGTTGACACGGTAAAACAGGGACAAAAGATCTGTCTCTTCCAGCAGATAGTTCATCGAATCACAGATGCTCACGACTGCACGCACGCTTCCGTACAGTTCAAGTTCTCTCATATCCTGTAACAGATATAAGATCTCATCCTCCGGCATCTCCTGATATCCGGTCTCCGCCGCGATCTCCAACATTTCCGGTGAATTATCCACACCGATCATATCGTAGCCCGCTTTTTTCAACAATCTTGTAATCTTTCCCGTTCCACAGCCTAAATCAAGTACTGTTCCGTCACAGATCCCATATTCTTTCATAAGTCCTATAATATACCTGCTCCACTCTTCATAGGGAACATTATCCATGAACAGATCATATACCTGCGCAAAACTTGTATATGCTTCCAAATTATAATCTCCTTTTATCGCTGTTACTGGCAAGTACCATCTTATCACAGGTTTTAGTTGAAATAAAGCAAAAAAAGAATCTATACTATTAGCAGTATGTCATTTTTTATTTGAGAAAAGGATTTTGATATGCCCGAAAATTACGATCACTACATCAGCAAAAATATCAAGGCATTTTATAAACGCAGACTTGCAGCTCCGATCATTTACCTGATCGTGCTCATTCTTGCATGGCACTTTTTTCGCTGTCCGCTGTATTTTCTCGGACATTTTGCCCGACGACACCTCGTTAGAGACCGCTTTCCGGGGTGGTAAACAGTATATAAGCACCACACTTTCCGATTTAAAATTTACCGGATATACCCAGTCCATCTTCGGTCACACCAACGGTTATTATTATTACACTATGCGTGACGAGGAATGTATCATCGTATTGTTATCGCCAAATACCAGTGAGGAGGGTCTGCCTTCCATCGAAGAAGTCACCATCAAAGGAAAGATTTCAAAGGGAAATGAAAATTTCGACACCCTGCTTTCCAATCTGTCCACCGATTTAAACTGGACGGAAAACGGTATCCGCAACAAGGTTTCTTCCTACTATATCAGCGAACCGGGATTTAACCACGTTGGAAACTGGATCCTGTTTGCAGCAATTTTCATTACCGGAATTTACGCATTGCTCTGCATCGTGCTCTCTGTCATATACATGTTTTTCCCGGTGCTCTCCCCTGCATGCCAGGATCTTGCACTGTTTGGTAATCCGAAAAAGATGTTAGAGCAGGCGGAGGAAGAGCTCGCCACTGCCGCAGCTCGCAACGGAAGATATGTTTATCACGGAACATTTTTTCATTGAAACTTCCGTCTACGGCAATGCGATCGTACCGATCGATGAGATCATATGGATCTACAAATACTCCACGCTGCACAAGTTTTTCTGGTACCATTTCAGTATCTCCTACACACTGCATATCAGTGCCAACAAGCATCTGTATATCCAGTGTCCGAAGAACTTAAAATCCGATATCGACGGTATCATCGACTACCTTAGCAGAAGCAAATCATGATATTCTTGTAGGCTTCAACGAAAAGAACCGCCTGAAGGTACAGGAAATTCAGGGAACACCATTGCAGTTTGAGAAGTTTATCGCTTTCTTAAATAAGCGCGTATAATAAATTCCATAAATTTTTTCCAAAAAGAAAGAGACAGGTAAAAATTATCACCTGTCTCTTTCTCTATGGAAAACTAATTTCACAAACCCGTTTTTTATTATCTGCCGTTATGACAGCCGGCATGCTTACCTGCATGACGTACTGATTGACTCAATCGCCACTGCACCACCGCGCACAACCTCGATCCGGTGGAATTTGGATTTTAAAAGAGCTATCAGTTCATTGTTGCGGCGTTCTGTCAGCTTGCACTCTAAGAGTACACTGTCGTTTCCGATATCTGCCACCTGCACATTAAATACCTGTGCGATCTGGAATACCTCAAGTTTTCCAGCCTCATCGACATCTAACACTTTCGCAAATAAAATCTCTTTCATGTGAATCGGCACATCCGTGAGGTCAATGACCTTAATAACCTCAACCATGCGGTTCAACTGTTTTTGATCTGCTCAAATGTGATATCGTCACTGGTCACACAGATCGTCATTCTTGAAACCGTCTCATCCTCTGTCGTACCAACCGTAAGACTCTGGAGATTGTAAGATTTTCCGGAAAAAAGACCGGATACTTTTGCTAAAACACCTACCTGGTTTTCACATATAATGCAATCCATCTATTTTTCATATCCGTATCCTCTCCTATTTCAAAATCATCTCGCTCATTGGTTTCCGCTCTTTACCATAGGAAGTACGATCTCATCCGTGGAAATCATAAAATTCAATGATGGTCGGGGCATCTGTGTAGGTACGCGCCTCATCAAGTGCCGCCTGGATGTCCTCCTCTTTTTCCACACGGATCCCGTGTGCGCCGTAGCTCTTTGCCAATGCGATAAAATCCGGTGTGTACGGCGGACAGGATGCATTCGGTCCCTTGCAGTTCGCCGGACAGATTCTCCTTCTGCGCAGGCAGGTTGCCTCATAACGTTTTTCCATAAAATAACTGCTGCATCTGACGCACCATGCCAAGGTAATAGTTGTTGAACAGGCAGATGATCACCGGCGCTTCCTGCACGACTGCCGTTGCCATCTCCTGAATATTCATCTGAAAACCACCATCTCCCGTAAAACATACAACTTCCTTATCCCGGTTGCCGATCTTTGCCCCGATCGCCGCCGGAAATCCAAATCCCATCGTGCCAAGTCCGCCGGATGTGATCAGCTGATGCCAGGAATCCAATTCCAGGTACTGTGTTGCCCACATCTGATGCTGTCCTACGTCCGTCACATAGACAGCCTCTCTAAAGGCACGGTTTACATGCTCAAAATACCATCTGCGGTGTCATGCCACAGTCCCTGCGCATCTCAAGCGGATTTTTCTTATCCCACTCTGCGATTTCCTTCTGCCACTGCTCGGTATCTTTCGATTCCGCCCATTCAAGCAGCTTTTCTAATGCCAGATTCGCATCCGATACAATCGGAACATCCACAACGACATTTCGGGAGATTGATGCCGTATCCACATCGATATGTACAATCTTCGCCTTCGGTGCAAATTCATTCAGATCTCCTGTAATACGGTCGTTAAATCTTGTTCCGATGGAAAAAAGCACATCACATTTGCTGACTGCCATATTTGCGGCATATCGTCCATGCATACCGCTGTTTCCTACATAGAGCGGATGGCTCGTCGGGATCGCACCTTTCCCCATGATCGTTGTGACCACCGGGATCTGCATCTTCTCCGCCAATGCGAGCAGTTTGTCATTCGCATGTGCGATATTGATACCTCCTCCGGCAAGGATCAGCGGTTTCTTTGCGGTGCGGAGCAGTTTATACGCTTTTTTCAACTGTCCGATATGTACCGACTCATTCGGCTTATAACCGCGGATCTGGATGTTCGACGGATACTCAGCCGGTCCTGCTGCCGTCTGGATATCCTTCGGAATATCGATCAGTACCGGACCCGGCTTGCCGGTGGATGCGATATAAAATGCCATCTTGATGATACGTCCCAAATCTTCCCCGTCTGCGCACGGTCACACCGTATTTTGTGACACTTCTTGTCATTCCGACAATATCTACTTCCTGGAATGCATCATTTCCTATTAAAGACAGTGGAACCTGTCCGTAAAGCATACCAGTGGAATACTGTCATAATGCGCATCCGCAAGACCTGTAATGATATTGGTCGCACCGGCCCACTCGTCACTAAGCACACGCCGACTTTTCCGGTAGATTTCGCGTATCCTTCTGCCGCATGGATCAGTCCCTGTTCATGTCTTGGCAGGACGACGTCAATACTATCCTGTTTATATAATTCATCGAAAAGATCCGTCACAGTACCGCCCGGATAACCGAAAATGGTATCCACGCCCTCTTCCTGCAGCGCTTTTACAAATAATTTTCTGCCTGTTATATCCATATCGTCCTCCCAAAAACCAAGGTATTTTTTCTTTCAAAAAAACTATATCCCATCTCACTGGGAAATGCAATGATTTTATTTATCCAATCAACCTCGACTGATTTTAAGATAAAGATCCATCCGGTCAGCGTAAATGCCGCTAATAACGTTGTCGTCACGATCACACTCGCCGTCAGCACACCGTCGTTGTTCATGCTCTTTGCCATGATATAACAGCTCGGCGTTGTCGGGGATGCAAGCATGATCAGAATTGCGATCATTTTCCCCACCAAATCCCATCAGACTGCGACCGGAAGGAAAATGAGCGGCTGGATCACTAACTTGATCAGAGATGCCGCGATCGTCGGCTTGATCTTCGCAAGTGCCTTTCTGCCCTCAAATCCGGCTCCGATCGTGATCAGTGCAAGCGGTGTAGCCATCTGCGCCACACTGTTGACCGTCTTATTGATAATCGTTGGAAATTCGATTCCTAAAAGTCCGACGATCAATCCTGCTAAAATGCCAAGAATGATCGGGTTTTGGCGATTCCGATACATGCCTCTTTGATTTTTTGTTTTCCATCCACCCCGCTTGCATTTTCTCCCTCAAAGGTCAGCACGATCACGGAAAAATATAAAGCGGCACCGCACTGACGATCATAAGCGGCCCCATCGCCGAGGTTCCATAGATATTCTGGATAAAGGCAAGTCCCATCACCGCCGCACTGCTGCGGAACGATGCCTGCACAAAAGCTCCCCGCATAGTCTGATCCTTTAAAAACAGCTTCACGCCACCCCAGATCAGCCAGAAACACGCGGTACTGACAAACGCACAAAACAATACATATTTTAAATCGAATGCTGCCCTGATATCCACGCCCGCAATATCACGGAACAGCATAAACGGCAGTGTTACCTTAAAATTAAAACGGTTTGCCACCGTGACAAAATTGTCGTTTAACATACCGATCTGTTTTAAAAAATAGCCGATGACCATCACTAAAAAAATCGGAAACGTCACATTGATACTGTAAATAAAATTTTCCATCTTTGCTGCACTGCTTTCTGTTTACGTTTACTTATTTTCTGACTCTCATACCGGTAAAAAATAATACTCAAGATCAAAAATACCTCTGTTCCTCACTGTCTGCCGTTATCTCCCATGCCGGATCTGCATCCAGATCCGGGAAATGTGCATCCGCATCGTATGCAAAATCGATTTTGTGACATGCGCCACATCACATTCATCGATGAGCTGGCGATAAACAGATTCCCCGCCGATCACATAAATATCTTCGCTGTTATACTTTTCTAACTCTTCATGTAATTCTTCCATATCATGCACGATCAGTGTTCCCGGAACCCGGAACTTTTTTATCATGTGTCAGCACAATATTCGTCCGTCCCATTAAAGGCAGTCCATTTGGAAATGTCTCCAATGTCTTTCGTCCCATCACAACCACTTTGCCCATCGTCGTCTCACGGAAAAACTTCTGATCTGCCGGAATCCGCACCAGCAATTCATTTTTATTACCGATCGCCCAGTTTTCATCTGCCGCTACAATTAAATTCATAAAATCCTCATTTCTGAGCAACTTATTGCGAAGAGGCGACGAGAATCTTAAATTCTCGGAGGCATGTTTTTTTATGCCTTGCCATCAAAGCTATTTGTTTTCGCTCAGAAACAAATAGCCGTGTGAAAGATCTTTTTTCACACGATTCTCCATTCTGATCACTGCACTGTTTTTCAAGCATCATGCTCTTATCCCGCGCACAGTTTCTTCTCTCTCAAACTCTCATTTTACCCAATTTCCACGAAAATGACAAGGTGTATTTCTATTGCTTTTTCTAACAGAATGGGGTATATTATCATTATGTTTATTTGATTTTTATCCATGCTGGGCATGTGAATAATAAAACGGAGGATGATTATGAGTCAGGCAAAAGTTGACCGCTATAAAGAAGAGAAAGCAAACCGCAAAAAGATTCTTGCAAAAGAAAAAAGAAAACGTATCGCAGGCACCATCTGTGGATGGTTAATTGCATTACTTATCGTCGGATGGGCAGGATACTCCGGTTATAACGCTTACGAAAAGAGCAGACCGATCAAAACGATCTATGCCGATCTTGATGCTATCAATAATTACATGGATACGCTCAACACAGAAGAATAACTTTTTTACAAAAAGGTTCCGGTACATCCGGAACCTTTTTTTGATTCTTGACAACACACAGTTCTCAAACCTCTCATTCTTTGATTTTAAACTGTGTTAATCTGCCTCTCCCTCTGCGACCTCCGCTTTCGCAAGCGCATTTTCAATCGCATTTAAAAGTACGATCGATGTATACTGATTATCCGTATGATATGTAATCCCTTCTGTTGACTGTTTTTCTATCACCTGTTCACTGACATTTTCCAATGCCGGCTCCATAAGCGGATACATTGTCGCCACTGTTTCATCCAGACTGACCAGGGAAATGGATTGTATACGGTTTTCATCTACAATGACCTGTACATCGGCTGACTGGCTGCCCATCATTACCGACGAAGTGTATACGCCTGCCGTATACTGCATCGTTGGCTCTGCATCGCCCTTCTGTTTTTTAGGTAAAAACATGAAAAGCAGCAATATGACCAGTACGATCCCAAGTCCGACAAATATCGCTGTATAGATAACCTCCTTCATATGAAGGACCACGATCCTCGTCTTTGCGCTCACCTGTACCTCCATGGTATCGATTGTTATATTGTATGAGCGCGAAGCATATTACATGCACGCTTCTTTTAAACATTCTTCATATTCTTTTACCGGCAGTGGACGCGAAAAATAGTATCCCTGAATATCATCACAGTCAGATTGCACAAAAACATCAGCTGCTCTACCGTCTCAACACCTCTGCCGTAATTTCCATGCCAAAAACTCTGTGCCAGCTTTGTAATTGAGTTTAACAATTTCTCTCCGTTATCGTCCCTATGTAATCGACAAGACTTTTTATCCAGCTTGATCGTATCGAAATGCATACGGTTTAAAAAGCTGCAAGGGATGAATATCCACTTCGAAATCGTCAGAAGTATCTTAAATCCTGCCGTGTGAAACTGCTCTAACAGATTAAATATTTCATTATTATCAATCGTTGCACTTTCTGTAATTTCCAGCTGAATGTATTTCGAATCAAGGTCAAACGACCGGATAATACTTTCATTTTTTCAACGACGCTTGAATAATAGAGGCTGACACGCGAAATGTTTACCGAAACAGGAAGCATCTTCTGTCCCTGTTTCTGCCACTCTTTCTGCTGCACACAGCTCGGAATACATACTCATCGAGCCGGATGATATTTCCATTCCGTTCAAACAATGGAATAAACTTAAGCGGCGGAATCAGTGCTCCATCCGCCCTGCGCCATCGCACAAGAGCCTCCGCTCCCACAAGCTTTCTCGAATGTGCACTGTATTTTGGCAGATACCAGATTTCAAACTCTTCGTTTGCAAGCGCTGTTTCAAAATGTTCTTCTAATTCACGGTTTTCCTGAATACTCTCATGGTTCAGCTCATCATAAAATATATAATGCCTGTCACGCCTTCCTTTGATCTGATGCTTTGCCTGCACTGCATTTCCGTATAAAGGATCGATCTCATCTAATACGATCGTATGAAAAATTCCAAACACCGGGAAAAGATTTGGTATTTCCAGACGTTCCGGTATCTCTTCTATCTATCTTTCTTATTACATGTTCCAGTCTTTGTTTGATGTTTTCCTGATTTTCATCCATCCAGAACAATATAAACCGGTCGGCATTGACATGCGCTGCCAGTTCATTTTCTCCGTTTCGGTTTTCAAAAATCTCCCATATGACACGCAGCACCTCCTCACCTTTTTGACTCCACAGGTGCTGTTGATCAGCTTAAAATCTGTCACATCCATAGCAATCAGCCATCCTACACCATCTTTTTTGCTTTTGCCTTTTTCTTAAAAGCTGCAAAATTATCTCCCTAATCGTGACAGGATCCTGATATGCAAGCGACATAAGTTCTTTTTTACTTTGGCGCCAGGAGTAAATATACACCCCGACGCTGACCGATATGACAACCAGAATGATCACCATCAGACTGTTGATCGCATCCATGACCACCTGCATACGGCTTGTTGAAACGCTATCCTCACTGCAAGTGACCACATACCATGGTTCACCGCTCTCTTCTATTTTAAGTGGCATATAGTAATAAAGTGAGACTTCTTTCCGTTTTGGATCCAATCCATAGCCACTTTTTCCCTCTTTCATGTTACTGAGCATCAGGTCTCCGGCATAATCATCTCTTTCATCCTCAGAAACATCCGTATTAAAAAATATTTCTCCCGATTCCCAATTCTTTACTGTTTCCGGAAGTTGCAACAATCGTACCGTCTATTTTTATGATGTAATTAAAAGCCTGTCCTTCAAATATCTCATTCTTCGAGGCACCCCTCAAGCATTTCATCTTTGCAGGTTGCAAATAAAAACTCCTTTACCGTTTTCCGTTCTTTTCATATACCGGCACACTGAAACATTTATGGTTTCATGTGAAGTATCAATCCTGTCTTCAAATGCATCCGTCAAAAGTTTTTCCCCACATCGACTGTTGAAAAAATCTCTGTCAGACATATTTAGCCGATAGCCATCCGTCGTTTCTGCTGTACCATCTGCCGCAATATATCCTATCCGTTTAAACTGATACGTCTCTCTACAAATCCCTGTAATTTATTAACGATAATTTTTTCGTCCCCGCCTGACTCTCGCAAGACCAGAAAGCAGTCTAAAACGCGTGCTTACTTCTTTCTCTACCAATATTACATTCTGTTCTGCCATCCCCTCAATGCTGCTCATCAACTGCTGCTGTAAACTGCCCCGTATCTGCCCAAAACATCCAAATAATGCTATTCCTAAAATTAACAATATTGCACATAAAACTGCTACAGTACAAATCTTCGCATTTTTTTGTACATTCTGCCACCCCTTTGGCCTTCCAAAGTGATATTCTAAATTTCTGTGACCATTTTCCCATATCCTTTATTATAACACTCTTCATTTATGGTTCTACCCAAAAAGTATCGTTTTTCATTCTGTTTTCTCTTTTTTTTCGCCGTAGATCCGCACTGTCATCAGATTGACTGGTTTTCTGTCATCAGCCAGCCCCACAGGGCTGCCGCCTGAACCCAGGCGGCAATAATCTTTACGTCGTTATGGTTCCAAGCATTTCATGCTCTATGACGAACTTGATCATATAATCATCGATCAGGCGCTTCTGGTTTTGAAATGCATACATAAGAGCTTTTTCACAGATCCGGTTGACCATACGTGGGATCCCGGCCGATGCTTTATGGATCTCATCCAGCGCTTTGGCTGTAAAGACCTCCTGGGTACATCCGGAGTAATCCATATGGCTTGCGATATACTGTTCTGTCTCAGATCTGTCCAGGTGTGGCAGGGTACAGTACATATCAATGCGCTGGCGGACTGCGGCATACCGCTGCAGTTTCAGCTTGTTTTCCCACAGTTCGGTCTGACCGACCAGTACAACAGCCATAGGACTCATGGAATCAAATCTGTAGTTGAGCAGAAAACGGAATTCTTCCAGTGTTTCCTTTTCAAGCAGATGAGCTTCATCAAGGATGCAGACGACCTTTTTGTGCTGCACTCCCCGGATGATCTCAATCTCCTGTTGCAGCTGGCGTTTGGAATCACCACGGTAAAACCGGGATTCCAGTCCCAGCTGGTCCAGCAGCCCTTTATAAAACCACCGTGGTGTCAGCTTTGAGTCAGACAGATACAGGACAATGTAATCCTCTTTGGGAAGTTCCGAGTAAAAACGGCGGATCAGGGTTGATTTCCCGCATCCGGGGTCCGCAGTTACAACGGCAAACATCTGACGGTCTGCCACATAGGACAGCCGTCCGAGGGTCTCACGGAATGCATTGGATTCATACAGCTTTTCCGGTGGGACATCACGGACAAATGGCGTGTGCTCCATGCCAAAGAATGCTTCATACATCAGTCATCCGCCTCCTTCCGGTACGCGGCAAAGGAAATGGCATCTGCCATCTGCCGCCGGTTCTGTTCATGACGTTTTTCCAGTGCATCCAGAAAGCGGGAAGTCGTAGGGGTCTGTTCCTGCATGGAAGCAGGCAGGGCCGGACTCTTATCACAATACGGACCGATCACAACCGGCATTGCGGTAAAAAGTTCCATTCCCTGATAGGAGACAGTGATCTGCTCCGGGGCTGCCGGATCATAAGAGATCTCTACCGTGTGTCCTATCAGGGAAGGTTTCGTTTCATACCGTTTTCCACGGAAGCTGATGCAGGCTCCCCGGTCGACTTTCCTCTGCTCATGATGGAGAAAAGCTTCCGATACCACCGCTGCATCCAGAAAGGTCAGCGGACGGCTGTCCCGGTTCCACTCCTGAAGTGGGGAGATCCCTTCTTCCGGAACAGCGGCTCCAAGGCTTTCGTAGTATTCTGCGATACCGGCATGCTTCTGCTTATGATAGTATTCCTCCAGATAGACAGCCCAGAGACGGTTCAGTTCTTCCAGTGTCCTGATATTTTTAAGCTTCGATTCACGGATAAAGTCATCCACCACCTGATGGAACTTTTCAATCTTGCCCTTGCTTTTCCCGGAACGTGGTTTTGCATGCATGACACGGATCCCAAGTCTTGCAAGTGAGAACCGGATTTGCTTTGCAATGTACTGGCTTCCGTTGTCAAAGTAGCAGGCATCAAAGACTCCATATCTGGAGATGGTCTGATGGAAGGTATCCTCAATGATGGATTCTTCCTGATTATCGTAAAATCGGGAGGAAAGCAGATATCTGGAATGGTCGTCAATGGCGGAAGAAAGATAGGTCTGTACCCATGCCCCGTTTTTGCCGATGGGAAGTTTAGGTCCATACTTGATATCACCCTGGACCAGCATCATACGGTGAGGCTTGCAGAAACGTCTGGACGAACTGTTCCTGGCCTCTTTATACATCTGCATCTGGTTCCGACCGTATCCAGCCCGGTATATGTGGCGTTCAAGGGTTGAGCGCTTCAGAATGCCGGGAGCCACAAGACCTTCTGCTTCCAGAATGTAAATGATCTGGGCAACTGACCGTTCCGGAACTTCCCTGCGGAGCTGGACAGCCTGTTCCAGGAGAAACTCAAAGTTTTCCGGAAGACTCTGGGAACGATGCTTTTCACGGTCAGCCGGTCTGAGACCTGCGAACTGTTTTTCTGCAAAGGCTTTTTCATACCGGTAGAGCGTGCGGACAGAAATGTTGTTCTCATCAGCGATCGTTCTGCGCAGCTGCAGGCGTCTGGCATCATCCAGACCGGTCTGGAGAAGTGGTGAGATCAGCTGGAAACGGTGAAGGGCTTCCTGATCCTGCCACTGCTGTTTTATAAATGTGTCATCTGTACTCATGGTATAGCTACCTCCTTCTAAGGCCACTATACTATCGGCCAGCATGACAGACGAACCAAAGCAGGTGCACAGGTCTACCAGCGGACCGGCACCAGAAATCCGCCGCTGTTATAGATCAGCCGGAGAAGCTGTTCCAGCCAGTTCTGATATCTGTTTCTGATCTTGTCGAGCAGCGAGTCAGAGGAAAACAGGAAGTCCTCTCCCAGATTCAGTATCTGATATCCGGCTGTCCGCAGGTATCCTTCCATACGCTGCAGGTTTTCACGGAACCATTGAAGCCAGCGGAGCATGGTACTGAAAGATGGATAATCCTCAGAATCCAGGTCATCTGGAAGAATTACTTCGTCCAGGACACCGGCGATCGCCTCTGCCTCATAGTGTTTATAGGGAACAAGGCAGTCAGGAAGTTCATTGTGATAAGCATGGCAGTTCTGACAGCGGAACCTGCGAATCATCAGCTGCTCCTTAGTGCCGCCTTCCTTTTTGCGGATACGTGGTCTGGAATCTCTGTAGTGGAGCGTTCCCTGACATACGGGACAAATATGGGAGTTCTCACTGCTCTCAACAAAAACACCAAAATCCTCCTTGAGGACCAGTGTGTAGTCTGATATAATAATCATGGTTTTTTAACCATGGTCTCAGAGCACCGACTTGTCACGGAGGGTGCTCGGGGACCTTTTTCTTTCTGTAAACTAATGACAGTATACA